>OLSB01001183.1_pt1 | contig 26636 bp, 25 predicted proteins | sample 1672071 | NCBI WGS metagenome assembly OLSB01 (sample SAMEA3136642, study PRJEB25190) | human gut metagenome | biome: human gut; feature: human-associated habitat; material: faeces | place: Austria | collected 2013 | reverse complement strand
TTTTTGCATCTTTTGATTTTCTTATTAACCCATTATCTCCTACTACTAGACTTATACTTATTCCTGCTAGTATTAATAATACCACTATTGTTACAACCAAAGCTATTAGTGTTATTGCTTTGTTGTTTTTTAGCTTTTGTGTGTTAAAATTTGTTTGCTCTTTTAGTTTTTCTTTTTTCATTTCTTCGTCTCCTTTGTTTTCTTATATTTTTATTATAAAACAAATTGTTTTATAATTCAATTATTAGTTTCAATTTTATTGAATAAGTAATTTAATTAAAATACATAAATCAAAGATTAACAAAAGAAAGGAAACTTTTTCAAGTTTCCTTTCTTTTTAGCTATCTTTAGTCAGATTATATGCACTTACTATTGTTCCTATAACGGAAAGCACTAAAATTGTGATGCTCACCCCACAAAATTGACTTATCTGAATATCAAGTATTAACCGATATGTGCAAAGCATAATCAGTACAGTTTCAGATACTAATTGTAAAATATCTCTTGCAGCTCTCTCCATTTTTACAAAAGCTGCAATAGTAACAATAAGCATAATAATCATTATGACTATATTCAATTCTTGGTAAGATAGCCGCATAATTAATTCCTCCTAAAACTTTTATTTATTACATACATCTATATGAAACTAAAAAGTTAGAGGAAATTCCTCTCACTAATTAGTGAAAAAGGATATTAAATATAGGCATGCCTATATTATGTATATTATACTACATTTTTCGCTTATTTTCAAATAGTCCATGTCTAAAATATTTTTTATTTGTTCTAAAGCAAATATTTTTACATAAAATTTATAAATACATTTTGTTTTTTTCTATTGAATTTATTTCACTTTTGATATATTATATAATAAGATTTTATTTGAACGTAAACAAAGGAGGAAAAACATGCCAAGAAAACCAGCAAAAGAATTAAATATTACAGAAAAAGAATCTAATATAAAAGAAGAAAATAAAAAAGAAACTGCTAAAAAGTCTTCTGTTGCAGAGTCAAAAAAAGCTACTGCTTCTAGAGCTAAAAAAACTACTTCTAAAAAGACAGATGCAACTAAATCCACTAAAGCTGTTTCTAAAGAAGTATCTAAACCTAAAACTACAAAATCTACTTCTAAAAAAGCAGATGCAACTAAATCCACTAAAGCTGTTCCTGAAGAAGTATCTAAACCTAAAACCACAAAATCTACTTCTAAAAAAGCAACTACAACTAAAACAAAAAAAGCTACTACTAAAAAAAGCTCTACATCAAAAACTGTTGAGACTTCTAGCAAATCTAAATCAACTACTAGAACTACTAGAAGTAGAGCAAAATCTAAAGAAATTTCTCCTTCTACAGATTTAACTAAAAAAATAGAAGTACTAGAATATTACGATTTACCATATAGATACAATCAAACAATAGTTAAAGTTCTTGCGCAAACGCCAAATACTTTATTTATATATTGGGATATTTCAGATGCTGATAGAGAATCTTTTGTTAAACAATATGGAGAAGATTTCTTTAATACTACAAAACCAGTTTTAGTAATACATAATGATACTATGAATTATTCATTTGAAGTAGATATAGACGATTTTGCTAATAGTTGGTATTTACATGTAAATGATTCCAACTGTGAATATAGAGTAGAATTAGGTCGTAGAGCAAAAGATACAAATAATAATTCTATAAATATTCCTAATGATTATTTATATGTTACATCTTCAAATACTATGGATGCTCCAAATGATCACATTTTATTTGATAAAAATTTAAAATCTGTATATTTTAGAGATTTAAAAACAAATATTATTACAGCAAAAGATATAACTTCTATTTCATTTCTTCGAAATATGGGTAAACTTTATAGCATGTATGATTTACAAGGTGAATTTAACGAAAATAGTTGGAAAAATTGTGGAAGGTGGCAATTAAATTTAAGCAATTCTTCATCTTCAAGTTCAACTTTTAAATAAAATTTAATATGTGCCTCTCCTTTTGTGCTGGCACTTAAATTTTATTTAACAAAACAAATATTTATGAGGAGATTTTAATTATGAAACGTAATCCAAAAGGATATGTAAGCTTTGTGCTTCATGCTCATTTACCTTTTGTTCACCATCCAGAAAGTGAAGATTATTTAGAAGAACAGTGGCTTTTTGAAGCAATTTCAGAAACCTACATTCCCCTTCTTTTAAATTTCAAAAAACTAGAAGAAGAAAAAGTGGATTTTAGAATTACAATGTCTATGACTCCACCTTTATTAAATATGCTTGATAATAAATTATTGCAAGATAGGTATATAAAATATTTGCAAAAGCATATTGAACTTGCAAAAAAAGAAGTTGTTAGAAATTCGGACAATGAAACTGTTAAAAATTTAGCAAAATATTATGTTGATAGATATACAAATGATTTACATGTATTTAGAGATATGTATAATTGTAATATTATTTCTGGATTTAAGTATTTTCAAGATATTGGTGTTTTAGAGATTATAACTTGCGGTGCAACACATGGCTACTTTCCTATTTTATATGTTAATGAAAAAACTGTTAGAGCTCAAATTGCAGTTGGCGTAAAATGTTATGAAAAATATTTTGGAAGAAAGCCTAGAGGTATCTGGCTTCCAGAATGTGGCTATGTTCCAGAAGCAGATAAGTACTTAAAAGAATTCGGAATTGAATATGTTATTACTGAAACACATGGTATTTTATATGCAAACCCTATCCCTATTTATGGAACTTTGGCTCCAATAGTTTCTCCAGAAGGAATTGTTGCATTTGGTAGAGATTTAGAATCATCTAGACAGGTTTGGAGCTCTATTAATGGGTACCCTGGAGATTTTAATTATAGAGAATGGTACAGAGATATTGGTTATGATGCTCCTTATGATTATATAAAACCTTATATTGCTTGCAATGGTGCAAGAGTTCCCACTGGTATTAAATATTATAGAATCACCGGAAAAGATTGCCAAAAAGATTATTATAATTTGCAATGGGCGCAAGATTCAGTGGACAAGCAGGCAGGTCATTTTTTTGATTCTAGGCAAAAGCAAATAACTGATGCTGCATCATTTACACAAAATCCACCAATTGTTTTATGTCCTTATGATGCTGAATTATATGGTCATTGGTGGTATGAAGGTCCAAATTGGCTTTATTCATTATTTAAAAAAATATACTATGATAAGTGTGATTTTGATTTAATCACTCCTAGTGAGTATATAGATAGATATCCAAATATTCAAATTTCCACTCCTTGTAGATCTAGTTGGGGTGCTAATGGTTATAGTGAAGTTTGGTTAAATCAAACTAATGATTATATACATAGACATTTACATACTGCTGGGGACAGAATGGTTGAACTTGCAAATCTATTTCCTAATGAGCCTGATGGTAGCTTAAGGAGAAAGGCTTTAAACCAATGTGCAAGGGAATTGCTTCTTGCACAAAGTAGTGATTGGTTATTTATTATTACTAATGGCACAATGGTAGATTATGCAAAGAAAAGAGTAAAAGATCATATTGGAAGATTTACAAAATTATATCTGCAAATAAAAAATAATAAAATTGATGAAAAGTTTCTAAAAAATATAAATGAAATTGATTGTATTTTTCCAGAAATTGATTATACTATTTATATTTAATTTAAGTTCAATATAAAAGCAAAATAATAAGTTACATTTTATTGTAGCTTATTATTTTGTTTTTGAATATTATATGTATATCAAGCACTTTTTTGTAAATACTAATTTTATACATATTGCTTTTGGAGGATTTTATAATGATTTCCCTATGCATAAAAACTAACAAAAATAATGTTATAACTTATTTGATGAACAACATATCTAAAATAGATTTAGATAACATTGTTTTTATACACAAACATTTTTCAAAATATCATAATATTATTGTTCATTATTTGGGAGATAATACATCTGTTTTTTACAATGAGCTATCTTCAGTTTTGACTAAATGTGTTATAGATAATTACGAATATTTAATTATACACAATCTACTTTTATTAGACTATTTCTATTTTGATAATGAAGATATTATTTCAATAGAAGACAATTGTTATTTTATTTTAAATAATTCTAATTCCAGCTCTGTACTTTTAGATAAAGATATAGATTCATCTATATCTAACGAAATTAATAATAGAATAAATTATTTATGGTGTAGTATATTAAAATATATAACCTACAATAAGTCTATCTTTTTAGATGGCTTTATTACTTTTAGAACTTCAGATTATATAAATTGCTTAAATAACATCCTAGACTTTTCAGTCAACAAGTTTATTATTAATAGAGAATATTCAGAATTTATAAATTTATTAAAAATGTATATTGATTCTCAAACTCCTAAAACAGATTTAATACATTTGGTATATGTAAATGAAGAATCTATTTTGCTAGACAAGGATAAAAATATAATATCTTTAACAAAAAATAATTTATCTGTTAATTATTTATCAGATATTACATTTTCGTCTAATGATTATGCTTTAAATTCTTTGCTTTCTTTATTACCACAAAAGATTATAATTCATTTAATTTCTCCTTCTGATGATTTTATAAATACTTTAAAACTTATTTTTAGAGATATTATTACTATTTGTACAGATTGCAACATTTGTCAGACCTATAGACTAATAAATACAAAATTTAGCCAATAAACTAATCTATTATTGGCTAATATTTTTTACATATTAAATGTGTAGACATTCTTATATCCATTTTGAAGTAATACTTCTTTTGCTATGTTGCTCCTTTTCCCTGTTGAACAATATAGCAATATAAGTGCATCTTTATCTCTTATCTCATTTTTTATATTTTCTATTTCATATACTGGTATATTTATTGCTCCTTGAATATGCTTTTTTTCGTATTCATCTGCTGAACGAACATCTATTAAAATAGCATTTTGTTTATTATAAATTTCCATTGCCTCATTATAATCTAAATCTTGTGCTTTACTTCTAAAGAAAAGCCTTTTATATAAATTTTTAAATTTCATATAATTAATTCCTCCATCTTCTTATAACTTTTGAATGTAATTATATGAGCTTACATAAAAAAAAGTTATTAATAATATATTATATTTTATTATTAATAACTTCTTTATGTTAATCTTTTATTTATCTACATTAATTTATTTTTCTATTAATTCATTCTTTTTCTTTGATAAGTGTACAAAACTTAAAATTATTGAACTTATATAAACCATAATAGATATTACAGCAGTCGCTCTATTTATTGGTAATCTTGTTACTGCATATACGCTAAATAATATAGTTTGTGGAACTATCATATTTAGTGCTGTAGTATATAATACTTTCCATATTCCTAATTTTCTATATAATACCATTGCATATAATATCACAATAATGCTAACTATAGCAATTGGTATTTTATATTGATTTGCTATTGTTTTTAATTTTACATTTGAATTATTAGTAACATATAAATCTTCAATCTTATTCTCTAAACCATATTTTTCGTTGATTTTTTGATTTAGTTCATTTATTTGTTCTTCAGATGCTTCTTTTACAGTTATTTGAGCCATGTCTTTATATATTTCTACTTGTTGTACTAATACAGGTTGGTTTTTAAAAACTTCTTTTGCTATTTTTTTAACGTCTTGTACATTAAATTCTTGTTTCATATTTATACTAATTTGAGTATTTGCAGAATACTTAATTCCAACATTAAATCCAATTGTTGATATTACAATTGTACCAGCAATTATTAAACATATTAATAGTATTCGAATTATTTTTTTCATTATTATTTTCCTTTCTACTTTTTGTAATGTTTTTAATAGTTTATTTATTTTTTATTCTCTTCTTTTTTTGTTTTATTATCTTTTTGTTTGTTATCATTTGACTTATTTTTTAAAGAGTTCTTTTTGTTTGTTTTTTCTTTACTTTTTTTAGTATCTTTGTTTGTCTCAAATAAACCTACTGGCAATATTATAAGTCCATATATGAATATTATTAAAATTGACCAGAATAAAACCATTCCAATACTTGATATTGCTTCATAATTTGTTAATGAAAATGTTATTGCCATAGCCATTAATGGAATTGATACTATTAAAACATTCTTTAATAATTTTTTAATATTCTTCTTTACTATTTCTTTGTCTTTATTATTTTTATATTGTTGTAATATAAGCATTGTAATTATATATGCTAATACACAAGCAATTGCTATAGTAAATAGTCCGGTTAATGTTAATGTAACATTACAATATCTTATTGCTAATAATAGAATTGCTGCAAATCCTATATCTACTATTGCTCCCATTAGTCCATTTAATCTAAATCTAATTATTGCATAAGCTATCATTAATATAGCTATTATTGCAAATATTATTACTATTGTTTTAATTGTGCTTGATGTTATGTCTGAATAAACAAATCTATTTAATTCTATTTTGTATGTTATAGGCATTGGATTTGTGTTTAAAAATACTGCAATATTTGATGCTTGTCTTAAATAAGATTGTAGTTCAGATGAATTTGAACTATTACCTATTGATATTTCTATTATTCCATCTGAAATTTCTTCTCCAAAAGATGTTGTCATTATTGTTTGGTCATCTAATGTCATTTTTATTTTTTTAGTAACATCATTTCCTTCATCATCTTTTTTTGATACATAAGTATTAGATATTTCTTTTAATTTTTCTTTTCCTTCTTTGTTGAACTCTATTTTTAAGTATACAGTAGTTCCTGTAGAAGTTGTGTTATATTGAACTTCAGCTTTTTTTATGTCACTATTATCTAATAATACTTCTTGTGTATCATTATCAGATATTTTAAATTCTCCTTTTGTGATAACATATTGTGAAATATAATCTGCATTACTATCTTCTGGAATTTCTAAATTGATTTCTCCTGTTGCTTCATCAAATCTTATAAGATAGTCAGAGACTTTCATATATTCTAATCTTTTTATTATAGTATCTCTTGTAGCTTGATAATTATCTAATGTTAAAGATTCTGGAGCATTTATTGGCTCTTCTTTTTCAGTAACATTTTCATCCGTAGTTTCTGAATCTTCTGTAATTAAATTTCCTTCTGAATCATATTTTTTAGTTTCAGTACTGTCATCTACTTTAATTTTTATATTCCTTGCTCCATACAAATCCATTCCTAATTTATATTTAGGTATTAAGTTTTTCATTGCATTTTTGTCCATCTTATAAATTCCTGCAAACGAAATTAAAGATAATAATAGTATTAAGACTATTGCAAAAATTTTTCCTAATAATTTTAGTGATAATTTGTTTTGTTTTGTTGTTTTCAATTTTATTTCCTCCATTTTTTTATTTATTATAACAATTTTGATTCATTAATAAGTAGTTCAAACCATATATTAAGATATTTTGCAGCATGCTTACTCATCATTGTTCTATCCATAAATATTTCAAAATAGTCAAGTACTGAACAAATTTTTCTATCTATAGTTAAGTTTAGTGTTACTATTCTCTTTTCTGCATCAATAGTAAAGTCTGAATTTGTTACGGCATAGTTTACTTTATCATGTTTATCAAATTTGGACATGTTTTGATTTCTAACTCTATTTCTATGAACATCAGACTTATCTGCTAAAATTAAAGCTGCGGATATATCACTAATTGCTGTTCCTGTTGCTTCATCATGGTTTCCTATAGCCATCATTATTTCTGTTCTATCAGATATATTCATTCCCATATCCTTTAATATTTGGTAAGCAAGTATTGCTCCTGAATGTGCATGGTCTGTTCTATTAACTGCATTTCCTATATCATGCATATATCCAGCTATTTTTGCTAATTCTACCCTGTGTTCATCATAGCCTAATTTTTGCAATACTTCAGCTGCTCTATTTGATACAATATTTATATGCCTTTTAGCATGCTCTGTGTATCCTAAAACATCTAATTGTTCTTGAGAACTTAAAATTAAATTGTTAATTTCCTTATTTTCTTTTACATCCGAAAAAGTTACCATTTTTCCTCCGTACTGTTAAATTTTACCCCATCTATCAAAAAATATCAACTATTTGAAGATAAATTCTGTAAATTTTGTATAAAATTATCTCTTTTTGTTATTCATATTGACACCTATAATGCCTCCCATCATTCCTGATATGACGGCTGAACTTATTAATATTAAACTATTTAAATTTATTGCAAAATTTTTGTTAATTATACTTGATAATATATATATTGCCAATATATATATCAATCCTACTAAAGCTCCATTAAAAAGTCCTCTATTTTCTATCTTTGAAACACTTAAGATGCTTCCTGTTAAAATGCTCACTGCTGTTATTATTGTTATTACAGGCACAATAGATTTCTCACTTATATTAGTATGTGTAAGAAGTATCGAAAATATTAATAAAGATATTATAGTAATTAAAATTGCTACTAAACTTCCTCTAAAAATGTTGTATATTTTAGAATTTTTTTCGTTAGTTGAATTTCTTGCTATATCTTTTATATTCATATAAAAAACCTCCAATTATAATTAATTATTATAATATATTATAATTGGAGTGTTTTTATGTTTAATTTATATTTAATTTTACTATATATTTTTTATTCTATTAATAATAGTTAAAATGTTAATTTTTTATTTATTAAAACTATTATTGTGCTGTAACATTGTTTGTTACTTTATTATTCTCTCGGTTTTGATTTGCCCCTTCTCCTGTTGTATTATTTGTTTCATTTGTTGTATTTGTATTATTTTCTGTGCTTGCAGTATTAGTCAAATTAGTTTCATTTGTTTGTTCTGTTATATTACCACTTTTCTCATCTTCAAAAGGTTTTATTCCCATTTTTGTTAAATATTCTACTATGTTCATTGTTTCATTATTATATGTTAAATAGTATTTTTTCTCTGAAGAAGATTCTATTGCATACATATCTGTAGTACCTGCAGGAATTAATTCTTTCCCTGACCAATTAACTAACCCATATAATCTATCTTTGCAAACAACTATTGCTCTATATTCTGGTATTAATATTAAGTTAATTGATAATGAACTTTTAGATGTATTTTCCTTGCAACCTAGAGCACTATATTCTATAGGTAATATTACATTTCCATTCAAGTCAAGTAATCCCCATTTGTTATCTTTTTTTACTGGAATACATTTGTCATATAATATATATCTATTGTCTATATCATTTTTAGGGAAGTCTTTTAAACTAACTCCTATAGTTTCATAATCTAAAGGTATTATTGCTTTTCCGTTTTTGTTTACTACACCGTATTTTCCATTGTTTGAAACTAAATATAATTCCAAATCTTTATTGATTTCTTTTATACTACTATAGTCTGGATTTATTTTAGTTTTTCCGTCTTTAGTAATTATTCCAACTTTACCTTCGTCTGTTTTTACTATAAATTCTTGAGAATATTCTACAAATGTAATTTCTCTATATTTTTCACCAATAATACTTTCATTTTTTAGATTGTTTACACCGTACTTATTTGCTGTATTTTTTACAACTATCATATCATATAATAGTGCTTTTTGATTTGCAAAATTGCTATCTTCACTTATTGCAGCTTCTTCAATTTCATTTGTATAGTGTTTTACCAAATATGGCAATGTATATATTTTTATAGTATTATTTGTTTTTGTATATGAAAATACTAAATTACAGCCTTTGCTAAGTCCATCAGAAATTGTATATAGTTTATTATTTTTTACTATTACTGGCTTACTTATTTCGTAGTATTCATAATCTTTGTCATCACTATTATTTTTAGTTAATAGTTTATATATTACATTTGAACCAGAAATATAAGAAACTGTTTCATAAGAATTATCTAAATAACATTTAGTTGTGTCTTCTGAAAATGGATTTTTATATTCCCCATTATTAATACTATAACCAATTTTGCTTGAAATATCTCTAATTGATATATAAACGTCATCATCTTGGATCAAAAACATATCATTATCTATAGTTGTCGCAACATCGTCAATATAGAATTTTAGTTGTTTATTTTTCAAATAGCTTATATAGCAAAGTATAACTATAGCTAATACAAACATTATTACTAATAAAATTATCATTATTTTGATTATTTTTTTGCTTTTCTCATTTTTTTGGTCAATTTGGTTGTTCTCATACCAGTCCATAATTTTTCCCCCTTATTTTTGATAATGCTTTATAAATATTTCACTATCATTCATTTGTGTAACCATATTTTTTATAAAATTCATTTTTAAAATTTATAAGATTATCATTCTCTATTTCTATTCTAACTCTTTCCATTAATTTAGTCAAGAAATATAAATTATGATATGAAATTAATCTAGTTCCTAATATTTCCTTTGTCTTTACTAGATGTCTAATATATGCTCTTGTATAGTTTTTGCAAGTGTAGCAATCACATTCTGCATCAAGTGGAGAAAAATCTCTTTCATAGGTTGCGTTTCTTATAACCACTTTTCCATTCCATGTCATTGCAGTACCATTTCTTGCTATTCTAGTTGGTAGAACACAATCACACATATCTATTCCTGCTAAAGCTGCTTCTATTAAATAATCTGGAGAACCTACTCCCATTAGATATCTTGGCTTGTTTTCTGGCATTAAAGGTGCTGTATATCTTAACATTTTTATATATTCTTCTTTAGGTTCACCTACGCTTATTCCTCCTATTGCATATCCCGGAAAGTCTAGTTTTATTAAGTCTTCTGCAGATTGTTTTCTTAAATCTTCATAAAAACCACCTTGTATTATTCCAAATAATCCTTGTTTCTCTTCATGCCCTTCATGTGCCTTTTTGCATCTTATTGCCCATCTTGTTGTTCTTTCCATCGAGTTTTTTGTATATTCATAAGTTGATGGATAAGGGCAACATTCATCAAATGACATTATTATGTCTGCTCCAAGATTTTCCTCTATTTGCATTACTTTCTCTGGTGAAAAGAAATGTTTACTTCCGTCTAAATGAGATTTGAATTCAACACCCTCTTCTGAAATTGTTCTTAAGTCACTTAAGCTAAATACCTGAAATCCTCCACAATCTGTTAAAATTGGTCTGTCCCAATTCATAAATTTATGAAGTCCTCCCGCTTCTTTTACAAGTTCATCTCCAGGTCTTAAATATAAATGATATGTATTTGATAATATTATTTGTGCTCCTAATTCTTTTAATTCTTCTGGTGATATTGATTTTACTGTAGCTTGTGTTCCAACTGGCATAAATACAGGAGTTTGTATATCTCCATGATGTGTATGTACTATTCCTCTCCTTGCTCCTGTATTTTTATCTACATGTAATAATTCGTAAGTTATTGCATCTTTTGGCATTCTTTATTTCCTTCCTATTTGTTTTATATAATAAATATTTTATTTTTTATATACATTATATATTTTTAATGTATAAACATTGCATCTCCAAAACTAAAAAATCTATATTTTTCTTTTACAGCTTCATTATATGCATTTAATATATTTTCTCTACCCGCTAATGCTGATACTAACATTACTAATGTGGATTCTGGTAGATGGAAATTTGTTATTAGTCCATCTATACATTTAAACTTATATCCCGGATATATGTATATTCCTGTATCTCCTTCACATTCTTTCACAAGTCCCTTTTCGTCTGCTATTGTTTCTAAAGTTCTACATGATGTTGTTCCAACTGCAATTACTCTATGTCCTGATAATTTTGCAGAATTTATTTTCTCTACATCTTCTTGTTTTATATAATAGTGTTCTGTGTGCATGTGATGATCTTCTATATTCTTTTCTTTTACTGGTCTAAATGTTCCTATTCCAACATGCAATGTAACATTTGCAATTTTTACACCTTTTTCTTCTATTTGTTTTAAAAGTTCTTCTGTAAAGTGAAGTCCTGCTGTTGGTGCTGCTGCCGAACCATTATATTTCGCATATACAGTTTGATACCTGTTATTATCTTTAAGGCTTTCATGTATATATGGAGGAAGTGGCATTAACCCAATTTTATCTAATATTTCGTTAAATATACCATTATACTTAAACTTAACTTTTCTAGTACCATCTTCAGATATTTCTATTATTTCTGCTTCAAGAATTCCATCTCCAAATATAACTTTTGACCCTACATGTAGTTTATTTCCTGGTCTTACCATTGCTTCCCAAATGTCGCCTTCTATATTTTTTAATAATATAAATTCTACATTTGCTCCTGTTGATTTTTTTCCATATAGTCTGGCTGGTATAACCTTTGTATTATTTCTAACAATACAGTCACCTGGCTCTAAATAATTTATTATATCTTTAAATATTTTGTGCTCTATCTCCCCTGTTTTTTTATCTAATAGCATTAATCGAGATTCATCTCTTTTTTTTATTGGCGTTTGAGCTATTAATTCTTCTGGAAGATAATAGTTAAATTCTGATAATTCCATTTTTATTCTGATACTCCTTCGACTTTGTAAGTTGTTTGTTTATTTCTAAATAAATTTTTTACTTTTTCTATTATACTTTGAGTTGTTTCTATTATATTATGAGGTTCTTCTAAAACATCTAATTTATATGAATATTCAAAGTCGCTCTCTTTTGTTGGTTTTAAAGTATAAATCTCTGATGGCAATCCAATATAACCACTATCAGATTTTATGTTTTTGTTCATATATGCTGTATACCATTTTCTTAAGCCATCATATTTGTCTTCTACATAACCATATTTTTCATAATCGTGAAGTTCCGGCACATCTTTGTATCCATATTCTTCCGCATTTCTCTCTAATGTATGAAGAAATTCATGTAGAAAAACTTCATCTGGGAAAGTATTTTGAGAAGAATATCTATAATCACTAGGTGTAATTCTTATATTAGAAAAACCTTTTCCAATATAAATCATATTTCCAAGACCTATCCATTCACATATATTTTCATCGTTTAATAATTTACTTTCAAGAGGTAAATTCGTACAAACAAAAATATGATCATATTCATTTTCTTTCACATAAGTATTTATTAGATTATATACATCTTTTTCACTAATGTAATAACCATTATTCTCATCATAAGATAATGTTGTTAATGGAGTAGTTATTTCTGTTATTTCATATTCTATATTCATTTGATTATTAGAAACTTGATTAATAGTATCTTTAAATCTTCTCATATCCGCTATAACAGTACTTCTTTCAAACTCACTAATTGTAAGTTTTAATTTATTGTCTCCAGCTGTAACATCTGTATTATCTAAAATAAAACATCCAAACTTCCATGTGTTACTCACATCTGCAGCACCTTTTTCTATTGTTAAATTAGAAAACCATGCTGTTCCCGATGCTTCCATTAAATTTCCACCCAGTCTAAATCCCACTTCTATTTTGTCATTACATTTTGAATTAAATAAAAATTCTACTTTTGTCCAGTCATTGGTTCCAGTAACAACTTCTGAATGTTCTTCCGATTTATTTAGACAGATTTGAGCTCCTGCAACAGGACTATTTCCTACTACATTTTCTGTTTTTATCATACACGTTACTTTATATGGTGTATTTGGTGTTACTTTTATTTCTTTATAAAACATAGCATCGTTTAGTTCTTTATTTTCTATTTTGTAACTTCTCCCTTTTGAACATTTTATTTTTGAATCTCTAGAAAATAGTGTTATGCCAGTCTTTTGTATTCCTTTAGTATAAAAATTAAAATCATATTTTTTGTACATTATAATTGCAACTATTATAAGAATAAGCGCTATTATATTAGATATTCTATTTCTTATCTTCTTTGTATCGTTTTCCATTTCCCCAATTTTTCCTTTTTATTTAATATATTTCATAAGATTAAATAATTTTAATCTTATGAAATATTGTTTTTATTTAAGTTATGCTGTACCTGTTTTTTTAGTTGTACTTGATCTTTTAGGTTTTACTTTTTTAGGAATTTCTCTATTGTTATTAATGATTATTTTTGGAGCTTCTTTGTTTTCTACAGTTTCTTTTGTTATTATACATTTTTCTATTTTAGGATTTGATGGTATCTCAAACATAATATCTCTCATTATATCTTCTACTATAGCTCTTAATCCTCTAGCTCCTGTTTTTCTTTCTATAGCTTTGTTAACAATAGCCTCTAATGCTTCTTTTTCGAATTCTAATTCTACATTGTCATAGCTAAACAATTTCTTGTACTGTTTTACAAGAGAATTTTTTGGTTCTGTTATTATTTTTATTAATGCATCTTTATCTAATTCTTTTAAAGTAGTTATTATTGGCAATCTTCCTACGAATTCTGGAATTAGACCGAATTTTAATAAATCTTGTGGCAATAGAGAATCAAATACTTCGTATTTATTCATCTCTTTATTACTTTGAATAGTTGCTCCAAATCCTATTGTCTTTTTGTCTACTCTTTCTTTAATTATTTTTTCAAGGCCATCAAAAGCTCCTCCACATATAAATAATATATTTTGAGTATTAATTTGTATAAACTCTTGATGAGGATGTTTTCTTCCTCCTTGAGGTGGAACTGATGCAGTTGTTCCTTCTACTATCTTTAATAAAGCCTGTTGAACACCTTCTCCACTTACATCTCTTGTTATTGATGGGTTTTCTGACTTTCTTGATATTTTATCAATTTCATCTATATATATAATTCCTCTTTCTGCTTTTTCAACATCATAGTCTGCAGCTTGAATTAGTTTTAATAAAATATTTTCTACGTCTTCGCCAACGTATCCTGCTTCTGTTAATGTTGTAGCATCTGCTATAGCAAATGGAACTTGTAAAATCTTTGCAAGTGTTTGTGCAAGTAACGTCTTTCCACATCCTGTTGGTCCTAATAAAAGAATATTGCTTTTTTGTATTTCTACATCATCTTTGTCTGCTATTCTTTTTGAATTATTTATTCTTTTATAATGATTATATACAGCTACCGCTAAAGTCTTTTTTGCTTCATCTTGTCCTATTACATAATCATCTAATATTTTCTTTATTTCTTCTGGCTTTGGTAGTTCACCAGAATTTTCTTGTTCATACGTTAATTCACTTTCTTCATATAAATCATTTTCAATAATATTAGAGCATACTCTTGTACATTCATCACATATATATACTCCTGGACCTGCTATTATTCTAGTAACTTCCTCTTGTTTCTTTCCACAAAAAGAACATCTTATTGTTCTTTCTTTATCTCCTTTTGGCATAAATTTTCTCCTTTTTATTAAATACTTTGTATTTTATATAAATTTTATATAATTAATAGTATTTACTTTCTTTTTTCCATTATTCCATCAATTAATCCATATTTTAAAGCTTCTTCAGCTGTCATGTAATTATCTCTTTCTGTATCTCTATTAATTACTTCTATTGGTTGACCTGTTCTATCACTCAATATTTTATTTAATTTTTCTCTAGTCTTTACCATGTGGTCTGCATGTATTTTAATTTCTGTTGTTTGTCCAGAAAGTCCTCCACCACCAATTAATGGTTGATGTATTAATATTTCTGAATTAGGAGTTGCAAATCTTTTTCCTTTTTCTCCTGAAGCAAGTAGAACTGACCCCATACTTGCTGCCATTCCAACACATATTGTAGATACTGGGCATTTTATATAATTCATTGTGTCAACTATTGCCATTCCATCTGTAATAGATCCTCCTGGTGTATTTAGATACAAATCTATCTCTTTATCTGGATCTTCTGATTCTAGGAATAATAATTGAGCCACAACTAATCCTGCTGAAGTAGCATTTACTTCTTCTCCTAAAAATATTATTCTATCTTTTAATAATCTAGAGAATATATCATAAGATCTCTCTCCTCTAGCTGATTGTTCAATAACATAAGGTACTAAACTATTTTTTTCTAACATAATTAAAATCCTCCTTAAATTTATAATAGTTAGTGAGCACAACAATATATTATTTATATAAATGACCCCCTAACTATTTTATTTATTATTTCTTTATTTTAGCATTTTTTACTATTAGTTCTATTGCTTTTTCTGTTTTTATATTATTAGCAATGTATTCTTTTAGTGCTTCGTTTTTGCTTAATTCTTCTTCTTTTTTGCCATAACTTGTTGCCATTTCTTTTATTTTTGCATCAACCTCTTCTTTACTTGCTTCTAATTTTTCTGCTTTTATTATTTCTTCTAATATTAATCTTGATTTTACATTCTTTTCAGCTTGCTCTTTATAATTGTCTTCTATATCTTTTCTTGTCTTGTTCATTATTTGTAGATATTGTTCTAATTTAATTCCTTGATATGCTAATTGTTGTTCCATATTTCTTATCATTGCATCTACTTCATTTTCTATCATTCCTGAAGGAATGTCTATTTTTGTTTCTTTAGATACTGCTTCTATTGCTAAATCTTCTGTTTCGTGTTTTGCTCTGTTTTCATTTTCTGATTGTTTCTTTTCTTTTATACTTGCTTTTAATTCAGCTAAAGTATCAAACTCTGAAACATCTTTAGCAAATTCATCATCTAATTCTGGTAATTTCTTCTCTCTTATTTCATGTAATTTTACTTTAAATGTAGCATCTTTTCCTGCTAAATCTTTAGAGAAGTAATCCTCTGGGAATTTTACTTTTATATCTTTTTCTTCATCAACTTTCATTCCAATTACTTGGTCTTCAAATCCTGGAATAAATGTCTTGCTTCCTATTTCTAATTCATGCTTTTCTGCTTTTCCACCTTCAAAAGGTTTTCCATCTACAAATCCTTCAAAATCAATTACTGCTATGTCTTTTTCTTTTACTGGTCTGTCTTCTACTGTAATTGTTCTTGCATTATGTTCTTGCATGTGTGATAATTCATGTTCTACATCTTCATCAGTTACAGGATATTCAACTTTTTTTATTTCAACACCCTTATATTTTCCTAATGTAACTTCTGGTTTTGTTTGAACTGTAGCTGTAAATACTAAATCTTCACCTTTTTTCATATTTACGATATGAATATCTGGTTTACTAACAGCTTCTATTTCATTTTCTTCTATTTCTTTTTCATATATTGATGGAACTAATTCGTTAAAAGCGTCTTCGTAAAATATTTCGTCTCCATACATTCTTTCAACTATATTGAATGGAGCTTTTCCTTTTCTGAATCCTGGTACATTAAAATATTTTGCACTTTTAGCATATACTTTCATTATTGCTTCATCAAATTTCTTTGCTTCAATTGTAAATTCTAATTTTAATTCATTGTTGTTTTTTGTTTTTTCTATTTTTATACTCATTTAATTCATGTCCTTTCTTGTTTTTAATTAAACTGCTAGTCTATTATATCATAAATTCCATATATTGCAAGCATTTTTTTGCCTTTATGTAAAATTAATAATAATACAGTAATATTGTATTGATTTTTTTATATTTTTGTGGTACATAATAATTATTAATATTTAAACCATTAATCTATATAATATAATTGAAGGAGATTTTATATGAAATTATCAAAAGATCATAAAAAGCATATTATAAAATTAATTATTTTTGTATTGCTGTTATTTTTGCTTTTTGTTTTAATAAAAATAAATTACAAAGATGCTGAACGTAAAAAGTCTCTAGGAAATACTTTATCCGATATTGCAACTTTAAACAATAATCAAATATTTTCAATAGATAAAATATACTTATATAGTTCTGCTGATGCTGTAAATAATAATCAAAATTCAGTATTAGACTTAAACATCTATCAATATACAGACATTGCTATATACATATCTAGTAATTCTGATAAAACTGATGAGAGTACAATTAAAGAATTGTATATAGATAATATCCAATTTGATACTTTAGAGTCTGGGTCTTCAAATTTGTATTATAAAAATATTTTAGATTTTGGCAAATTTAATTTAAATCCTGGAAATCGTATTGTAGATAGACTTACTTATAATGTTTTGCCTGTAACTAATACTGATATTGATTATTCAAAACCTGAAGTTTATTCCAATTTAAGCAATTCTATAAATTTAGAATATTTAAATTTGATAAAGAGTAATTATTTAATATCTGATGTAGAAAATCCAGTTACTTATAATGGTTCTTTATTAAAAAGATGTGGAATAACTCTAAATTCTATTGCCAATAGTGTATCTTTTAAGATCCATATCAAAAATAATTTAGATGAACTTCATACGGCTACCGTTCGTATAGATATACCCCTAAAAGATGATGCAAATTCAAAAAGTATATATGATGGAGATATTTCCAAAGAATTAAAAAACACTATTAATTTTGTTTGTGAAAAATAAAATTAAAAGCTGAAAATTAGATTTTATATCTTACTTTTCGGCTTTTTATTTATTTTTTTATAATACTAAATCTCTTTTTAAATATCCGTTGCTTACAATTCCTAAACCTATAAACGTACTATTGTTATATATTCTATAAACTTCTTTATTCTCTATATCATCTTTATTTTGTATTACATTTAAATTATCCAAAGGAATTTTTACTCCGTTTATGTACTTGTCTAATAATTTTTGTTCTAGTTTTATTTCATTGTTATATTTAAATATTTGTTCAATTGGTATTATATGTGAAAGGTTATTTTCTTCTAATTCTTTTTTTAGGTTCTCAATTTTTATAGAATTTTCTATGGTAAATTTTCCAACTTTTATTCTATCTAAGTCTTTCATATATCCTACTGTTCCAAGCTTTTCAGCTATATTTTCGCATAAGCTTCTTATATATGTACCTTTAGAACACTCTACTAAAAATTGTATTTGGTTTAGATTTTTGTTTATACTCAATAATTTTATATTGTATATTTCAATATCTCTTGGTTGCAATTCTACTGTTTGTCCTTTTCTTGCATAATCATATAATTTTCTTCCATTTACTTTAATTGCAGAATATATTGGTGGAATTTGTTTTTGTTTACCAATAAATTTTTTTAGAATTTTCTTTACATTATTATTTTCTAAAACATTTGCACTAACTTCTTTTTCTTGTATTATTTCTCCTTCCTCATCTGCTGTTGTTGTTGTTATTCCTAACTTTAATGTTACATTGTATATTTTATCGTGATTTATTAAATATTTTGAGATTTTAGTAGCATTTCCTAATAAAAGTGGCAAAACACCAGTAGCATTAGGGTCTAATGTACCAGTGTGTCCCACTTTAGATTTAGTTAGCTTTTTTACTATATTTACTACATCATGTGATGTATAATCTTTCTCTTTATTTATTAAAATAATTCCATCCATTACTATAAATCTTTCTTTTTATTAATTTATATTTCAATAACATTTTATTTTAAATAGCATTTAATTCTGTTTAAAATTTGGCTTTTAGCTTGTTCTATTGTTGCTTGTACAGTGCAACCTGCGGCACGTATATGTCCTCCCCCGCCAAATATCATAGCAGCTTCTGAAACGTTAACATATTCTTTAGAACGAAGTGATATCTTTACCCCTTTATCTGTTTCTCTCAAGAATACTGATACTTCTACTCCTTCTATATCTCTGCCGTTTTCTACTATTCCATCATAATCTCCATTTTTAGCTCCAACTTTTGCCTCGTCTTCTTTTGTTATATATGTAAATGCAACTTTATCATCAAATAAAAATTCCATTCTATTTAATGCAATTCTATGTAACTCAAATTTTGCTCTTGTTTTGTTAGAAAATACTTGAGCATATACTTTTGAAACTTTTATTCCTTTTTCACAAAGTTCTGCTACAAATCTAAAAGTTTCAGCAGTTACCCCTTCATATCTAAATCCGCCAGTATCTGTAATTATTCCAGATAGAATGCAAGTTCCTATTTCTTTTGTCACTTCCAATCCAAAATAATTAAATATAATTAACAATAGTTGAGCACAAGCTGGCGACTCTTGATCAACATAGTTATAGTCACCATACATAGTATTGCTTCCATGATGATCTATTACTACTTTAGTTTTGGCATTTTCAAAGTATTTTGTGCATCCGTTTAATAATTTTATACTTGCACAGTCTAAAGCTATTGTTAAATCATAACTTTCTATATAAGATTCTTTTTTTACTTCATCAATTCCAGGAAGGAATTTAAATTCTGCTGGAAATTCTGGTATTATTAAATCTGCTTCTTTTCCAAGTTGCTTTAGTGCTAATTTCATAGCCAAAGAACTTCCAATAGCATCTCCATCTGGGTTTTCATGTACTACTATTGCTATAGTTTTTGCTTTTTTTATTTCTTCTAAAATATTATCTAATGTCATATTTTTTCCTTTCATACGGTTTATTTTATAGTAATATTTTTTATTTGTTAAATTTTTCTTTTAGTTCTTTATCTTGAATACTTATTTGTTTTAATATATTGTCTATTTTTTCTCCATGTTCTATTGAATCATCATATTCAAATACTAATTCTGGTGTAATTCTTAAATTAACTGTTTTTGCAACTTGTGATCTTATAAATCCAGCAGAATCTTTTAGTCCTTGCATTGTTGTATTTACATTTTTAGAATTTAACAAACTTATATACACTTTTGCATATTTTAGGTCTGGCGTAACTTTTACCTTAGTTACACTTACTAATCCAGTTACATCTGGATTTTTTAATTCATAAGTTATAATATGGCTTATAGCTTTCATTAATTCTTCATTAACCCTACCTAATCTAGCTTCATTTTTGCTCATTTCTTTTCATTCCTTGTAATATTATATTTAGGTTTTCTAAAGTAAATACCTATAAACTTATCAATTTAATCTTATAGACTAAATATTATTGTTGTGCTCTTTTTCTATTTGTTTCGCTTTAGATTTATTTGTTCTTTTTACTTCTTCCATTACAAATACTTCTATAATGTCTCCTTCTTTTAGATCATTATAACCTTCAATTTGAAGTCCACATTCATAGCCTTTTGCAACTTCTTTAACATCATCTTTAAATCTCTTTAAAGATATAAGTTTTCCTTCATGTATTACAACATTTTCTCTTATTACTCTTACTCCAGCATTTCTTTCTACTTTTCCATCTTTTACATATCCACCAGCAATAGTTCCAACATTAGATACTTTAAATGTTTGTCTTACTTCTACATTTCCAATTACTTTTTCTTCATATATTGGATCTAGTAATCCATTCATAGCAGCTTCTACATCTTCTAATGCTTGGTATATTACAGAATATAATTTTATTTCTACTTCTTGTTTTTCAGCAGTTTCTTTTGCTATAGCATTTGGTCTAACATTAAATCCTATAATAATTGCTTTTGCTGCTTTTGCAAGATTTACGTCAGATTCATTTATAGCACCAGCATTTGAATGTATAACTTTTACTTCAACTTCGTCATTAGATAATTTTTCTAATGATTGTTTTAATGCTTCTGCAGTTCCTTGAACATCAGCTTTTACTATAATATTTAGTTGTTTTAAGTCTTGATGTTCCATTTGTTCAAACACATTGCTTAAAGTAACCTTATTGTATGCATTCATTGCTTTTTCTCTTTCTTGTCTTGCTCTTCTTTCTATTAAATGTTTAGCCATTTTTTCATCTTTAACTTCATAGAATGTGTCTCCTGCTTCAGGAACTTTTGTAAGGCCCATTATTTCTACTGGAGTAGATGGTCCTGCTGACTTAACTTTCTTTCCTTTATCGTCCTTCATTGCTCTTATTCTACCAATTGAAGTTCCTACAACTATTGTATCTCCTACATCTAACTTTCCTCTTTGTACCAATACAGAAGCAATTGGTCCTTTAGCCTTATCTAGTCTTGCTTCTATAACAACACCTTTAGCTTGTTTTTTAGGATTTACTTTTAAGTCTTTTACATCTGTAACTAATAATACCATTTCCAATAGTTGATCTATATTAATATTTTTCTTTGCAGAGATTTCTACAAATATTGTATCTCCACCCCATTCTTCTGGTACTAGTTCATATTGCATTAATTCTTGTTTTACTTTATCTGGGTTAGCCCCTGGTAAGTCAATTTTGTTTACAGCGACTATAATTGGAATGCCTGCTGCCTTTGCATGGTTAATAGCTTCTATAGTTTGTGGCATTACACCATCATCTGCTGCAACAACAAGTATTGCAACATCAGTAATTTGAGCGCCTCTAGCACGCATACTTGTAAAAGCTTCATGTCCTGGAGTGTCTAAAAATGTAATCTCTCTACCATTTACAGAAACTTTGTAAGCACCTATATGTTGTGTAATTCCTCCTGCTTCTCCTTCTATTACATTTGTTTTTCTAATTGCATCTAAAAGAGATGTTTTACCATGGTCAACGTGTCCCATTACAACAACTACTGGTGGTCTTTGTACTAAATCTTCTTCTTTATCTTCTGACTCGTCAAATAATATATCTTCTTCTTTAACTTCTTCTTTTTTATTAGCTGTTACTTCAAACTCTTCTGCTACTAAAAATGCTGTATCAAAGTCTAATACTTGATTTATTGTAGCCATTATTCCAAGTTCTAGTAATTTTTTAATTACTTCTGAACTTGTTTTCTTTAAATCTGTTGCTAAATCTTTAACACTTATATTTTCAGGTATAGTTATTTCTGTTAATTTGAATATTTTCTGTTTATTTCTTTCTTCATTATTTTTTTGATTTTTACGTTTGCCTTTTTTGCCACGTTCTGTTGATAAATCATAATAATCAAGCATTCCTCCATCTTGTTCTTCAAACATATTTGATAATTTGTCAACTTGTTTTAGATTTTTTAACTTACCTTCATCATATCTCTCATTTCCATTTAGTCTTCTAGATTTAGAAGATTTATTTTGTTTTTGTTCTTCATACCTATTATTTTTAGCCTTAAAGCTAGCTCTTGTAGAATAATCTCTCTGATTTTCTTTCTCTACAATTTCTGTTTCTAATATATCATTGATTTTTTTATCTATTCTTTTATCATTCAAAGGTCTCTTTGAGAAATTGTTATTTTGCTTGTTAAATGAATTATTTTTATTTCTATATCCATTATTGTCATGATTATTGTTATTGTTTTTATTAAAGTTATTAGTTTTATTATAACCATTATTTCCATTATTAAATTTGTTATTATTTGGCTTATATCCATCTCTTTGTTTATTGTTTCTATAATTATTATTCTCTCTTTGTTGTTGGTTTGAAACTTTATTATTTTCTTGTACTTCTGCTTTTTTTGTTTCATTAACAACAGTAGTTTTTTCTGTTTTTACTTCTACTTCTTTATTTTCGTTTTTAGTTATATTAGCTGGTTTCTCTTCAGCCTTTTTTTCTTCTACTTTTGGCTTTTCTTCTTTTTTACCTAAACCAAATAATTCATTGACAGTAAGAGGTTTATTAGGCTTATTTCTATATACAATATTGTAGTCATTGTTGTTTCTTCTTTTTACAAAACCTATATCTTTTCTTTCTTCAACCTTTTTGCTTTCCTCTTTTTTCACTTCGTCATCATCATTTAGTATTACTTCTCTTCTTATAATGACTGGTGCATCTTTTTTTACTTCTTTTTTATTTCCCACTTTATTTTCCTTTACTTTTATATTATCTTTTTTATTCTTTGTTGTTTTAGAAAAAGCATTTTTTATTTGTTCAGCTTGCTTATCTTCTATATTACTTAAGTGGCTTGAAACTTCTATTCCTATTTTTTTAGCTTGTTCTAAAACTTCTTTACTAGGTAACCCTAATTCTTTAGCAAGTTCATGTATTTTTATTTTACCCAATATAGACACCCCCTATATTTATATTAATCTTTTTCAATAATTACACTCCTTAAACTTTCATAGATTTCACTGCTTATTTTACTTTCAAAAACCTTTTCTAGTTTTTTTGATTTTATAGCTTTTTCTAAACATTCTACATTGTTACATATATATGCACCTCTGCCGTTTGCTTTTCCTGTTTTGTCTATAAATATTTTATCTTGATCTTGTTTTACTATTCTTATTAACTCGTTTTTAGGTTTTGCAGTTAAACATCCTATACAAGTTCTTTGTGGTATTTTTTTCAAATTACTCCACTTCCTTTTTTGTAGTTTCTTCTATAGTTTCTTCTGTTCCATCTTCTTGGCTTTCTTCGTTATTTTCTTCTTGCAATGATTGAAGCATTTGTCTAAATTGAGACTCACTCTTTATATCTATTTTCCAATTAGTTAGTTTAGCTGCAAGTCTAGCATTTTGACCTGATTTTCCTATTGCTAAAGATAATTGGTCATCTGGAACAATTACTTGTGCAAAATGTTCTTCTTCTTTTATATCAACTGCCATTACTTTAGCTGGAAGTAATGCTTCTGCTATATATGTTGATATATCTTCATTCCATTCAATTATATCTATTTTTTCTCCGTTTAATTCATTTATAATATTTTGTATACGAATTCCTTTTTGTCCAACGCATGAGCCAACTGGATCTATATTAGGATTTTGTGAATATACTGCAACTTTGCATCTTTTTCCTGGGTCTCTTGATATGCCCTTTATTTCTATTAGTCCTTCATAAATTTCTGGAATTTCTAATTCAAATAGTTTTCTTAAAAATTCGTTATTAGCTCTAGATACAATTATTTGAGTTGAACCTTTTGGTCCTTTTTCTACATTTGCTACACATGCTCTTATTTTTTGATTTACACTATATTTTTCTGTAGGTATTTGTTCTTTTAAAGGCATAATTCCTTCAATTTTTCCTAAATCTAATACGATTAATGCTTTGTCTACTTTTTGAATTATACCAGATACTATTTCTCCTTTTTTCTCTGTAAATTCATTAAATATTACATCTCTAGAAGCTTCTCTTATTCTTTGTATTATAACTTGTTTTGCTGTTTGAGCTGCAATTCTTCCAAAGTTTTTTGGCATCAATTCTTTTTCTACAACATCCCCAATTTCTAATTTTACATTTGTCTTTTTTGCTTCTTCTAAAGAAATTTGTGTTTTGTCATTTTCAACTTTTTCAACAACTTCTAGCTCTTCATATACATGTGTCTCTCCTGTTTCTGGATTCATTGTAACTTTTACATTATCTGAATTAACATCAAAATTTCTTTTATATGCGGTAACTAATGCTGTTTCTATAGATTCTAATACATATTCTTTTTTTATTCCTCTTTCTTTTTCTAATTCATCTAATGCCATTATTAACTCTGTGCTATCTATTCCTTTGTTTTCTACTTTTTTTACATTCTTTTTCATTTTTCCAAATCATTCCTTTCAAATTTATATTTTATTACCATTTAAAAGCTCTTTTTATTAAGCTAATATTGTTTCTTTGTATTATTAATTCTTTCTTTTCTTCTTTTTCTATTGTTAAAGTATCTTTATCAAATTGTTTTAATATTCCTATTATTTCTTTTTGCTTATCTATTGGGGTAAATAGTTTAATATCTATTTCTTCTCCTAGACTTTTTTCTAAATGCTTATCTTTTCTTATATGTCTTTCTATTCCTGGTGAAGATATTTCTAAAAAGTAAGAATCATTTATATAGTTTGCTTCATCTAGTAAATCTGTTATTTCGTTATTTACTTTTTCACAATCATCTAAACTAATTCCAGTATCTTTATCTATAAATATTTTTAGATAATTATCTTTTCCCTCTTTAGCATATATAACATCATATACTTCATATCCTAAATTGTTTATAGGTTCTGTTACAAGTTTTTCTATCTTATCTTCTATTTTAGACAATTATAATCAATCCTTCCTCTATAACATTTCAGAAGAGTGGAACTTATGTCCACTCTCCTGTCTCAAATCTTATGCTTTTATTATTATACCCTTATTTTGGAAAAAATGCAATAGTTTTTAATTATTTTTTACTTTGGTATAAAAACAAATTTTTATCTTTTAATTACATATTAACAAATTCATTGTCAGATTATTTAATGCGATAAGATATATATCCTTTTTCGTCTACATTTAATTTTTTTAACAATTCTTTAAACCATTCTGGTTCAGCTTCTTTACTACTTATCAAGCAACTCCTACCAGGGCCTTTAATTGATAATGACCATTTTGCATTATTTACTTTTTTATATTCTTCTAAATATTTTAAATCATTTTTATAAATATAGTTAATAATATCAGATGTATCTTGATCGATACAATTATCAATACTATTTCCGTCTTTATCATATGTATAATAATTTATTACATTGTCTGGTGATATAGCAATTTCATCTTTTCCATTATTATAAACAACTTCAATAAGTTCAATATCTTCAATAGAAGATGGTTTACCATAAAAGTGTCCAGTATAATTTATAGGTTCTTCTTTTTTATTATTGATTACTAAAGCTATACAGCCTACTAACAGCACAGCTACAATAATAGAAACAATGATAAAAATTTTTTTGTTTCCATTTTTTTTATTTAATTTTTCATTACCTGTATTTATTTTATTATTCATTTATATTTCCCCTTTACTTTTAAAAATTTTAAATAAATTCTTTTATTTTATAGTTATTCTTTCCACAGCATTTAACATATAACTTAATTTAAATTCTCTCACACTCACCTCTTTTACTCTTTAATTTTCTCAGTATAATTTGTCCTTTTTTATTTTATAAATTAATTATAGCATAGTGCATAACACAATACAATATTCTGTTATATTAGATATTTTTTTAGTGTTATTCTCCATGATTTCCTGCTTCTCCATTACCTTTTTTCTGGTGTTCCTAAATGCGGGTTATCATAATTCCATGTATCTGTGCCTGCTTCTGTTTTTTGCAAGTCATCAACA
>OLSB01001175.1_pt1 | contig 26718 bp, 18 predicted proteins | sample 1672071 | NCBI WGS metagenome assembly OLSB01 (sample SAMEA3136642, study PRJEB25190) | human gut metagenome | biome: human gut; feature: human-associated habitat; material: faeces | place: Austria | collected 2013 | reverse complement strand
CGTTGAACGAGGCGGAGAGGGCGGCCTACGAGGCCGCCATGACCGAGAACCAGCTGCTCAGGGCGGTGTTGGACGACCTAAAAGGGGCAGGCTCGCACCCGGGTTCGATGTCGAACAGGAGAAAGTGCGAGCTGGGCGAGAGATTGCGCGCGGCGACAGGCCTGCCCCTCCGCGAGATCACCGCTTTCTTGAGGATCTCGAGCTCCTATGAGTACCGGCGGGCGCGGCTGGGCCGCCCCGACAAGTACGCCGCGCTCAGGGCGCGGGTGCGGGAGCTGTTCGAGGAGGGCTCGCGCAACTGGGGCTACCGCACCGTGTGGGCGCGCCTGCGCCGCGAGGGTGTTAGCGGGTCTCGGAGAAGGTGGTGCGCCGCCTGATGCGGGAGGAGGGCCTCGAGGTCGTCTACAACCGCCGCCGCAGGCGCTGGAGCTCCTACGCCGGCGAGGTGTCGGCCGCCCCTCCCAACCTCGTGGCCCGCGACTTCTCGGCGCCGGCCCCCGACGAGCTGTGGGTCACCGACATCACCGAGTTCCGCATCCCGGCCGGCAAGGCGTACCTGAGCGCCGTCGTGGACTGCTTCGACGGCAGGCCGGCCGGGTGGAGGATCGGGCCGTCGCCCACGGCGGCCCTGGCCAACGGCTCGCTCGCGGACGCGGTCGCCGCCAGGCGCGCGGGCGCCCCCGCGGCGGGGGCCAGGAGGCTCTGGGAGGCGCTGCTGGCCTCGTCGCGCTCGGGAAGGCGGCTCCCGGCCGGCGAGGACGTCGCGGTCCGGATGCTCGCCCGGGAGATAGCCTCCCTCGACGCCGACATCGAGGAGCTCGACTCGCTCGTGGCCGACTCGCTGGCGGGCGACGAGGTCTACGAGTGCCTCCTCACGGTGCCCGGGATCGGCCCCAAGACCGCCGCGGCGCTGGTGACGTCGATCGACATATCCGCGTTCAGGGGGCACGACGAGCTCGCGAGCTATTGCGGCGTGGCGCCGTCAGACAGGCGCTCCGGGAGCAGCATCAGGTCGACGTCGCCGCAGCGCGGCGGGAACAGGCAGCTCAAGAACCTGCTCATATTCAGCTGCAACTCCCTCATCGGCACGGACAACAGGTTCGGGAGGTACTACGGGGAGTGCAGGGCGAGGGGGATGAGGCACAGCAAGGCGCTGAAGGCGGTCGCGAGGAAGAGGCTCAAGGTCATATACGCGATCATGCGCGACGCCGTCCCGTACGCGGCCTAGCGGGCGGCGGGATCAACCGAAGAGGAAACCGAGCGGGGGCGCCAGGCGCCCGGATGCGTCATGCCGAAATGGCGCGAAGCACGCGGTTGACAAAACTATAGAGACACGTCCCAAAAAGACTGCTCCCGGTGGGGGTCGAGCTACCATCCGAAAAGTAGTCAAAAAAGCCCCGTCCCAAAAAGACTGGGTATTGGGCGTTGACAGTTGGCGAGCCGTAGGTAAAATATCAACTTGTCCTGGGGACGTAGCTCAGTTGGGAGAGCGCTGCCGTCGCATGGCAGAGGCCGAGGGTTCGACTCCCTTCGTCTCCACCCTTGGATTTGATAAGCCGTCGACATTGTGTCGGCGGCTTTTTTTGTGTGAGTAAACCCTTTGAAGTCGCTTTATTTGCTTTGGGCCCACGCCTGTTGTCCAGTTTGTTGCTCAACATTTAATGGTCTCGCAGCGGTAAACTAAATGTGTCTGATTTGAAAGAATAACCCCAATTTAGCGGGGAATGTAGGCGTGTGAAGCTAAATGAGATTTGCTCTAAAGGCAAGTCTTCGTTGCGGCAAAAAGACGTTTTCAGCGACGGACCGTATAGCGTTTATGGTGCTTCTGGCGTTATTGGGACGACAGGCGATTATCAGAACGAAATCCCTTATGTTGCCGTAGTGAAAGACGGTGCAGGCGTTGGCAGGGCAAGCGCCTGCGAGCCAAGGACATCGGTTCTGGGCGCCATGCAGGCGCTAATTCCCAACTCAAATGTTGAACGTGATTACCTTCTGCATCTTGTGAGGTCGCTGAGACTCGGCGAGAGTTTTTCTGGCTTGACTATTCCACACATCTACTTCAAGGATTACGGCAAGCTCGAAGTTCCGCTTCCTCCCTTGGAAACGCAGAAGGAAATCGTCTCCCGGCTCGGGTTGATTGAAGTGCAAATTGAGCAGGCCGAAGCTCAGACCATGCAGCTTGACCAGCTCATCAAATCGAGGTTTACCGAGATGTTCGGAGATCCAACACGTTCAGTTTCCGTAATTCTGTTGGAAGACGTAGCAGATATGAAAGCGGGCAAAACGACTACTGCAAAAGAAATTGAGGACTTCCAAACAGTGGAGTCCTATCCATGTTATGGGGGGAATGGTCTTAGGGGATATTCCAAAAACCCTACGCACAAAGGCACGTATCCCCTGGTGGGTCGACAAGGTGCTCTGTGCGGTAACGTTCAATTAGCTAAAGGTGTTTTTAGAGCGACTGAGCATGCAGTAGTTGTTTATTGCGGACCCTCTTGTAACCCAGAATGGCTTTATCACTACTTAAAGTATGACGATTTGGGCCGATTTGCCACAGGAGCGGCGCAGCCGGGGTTATCTGTCAAGAGTTTGCGCAAGCTTCCAGTCGATGTCCCCTCGAAGGAAAGCCAGCTTCGGTTCGTTGCTTTTGTTGCGCAAGTCGACAAACTGCGGTTTATGTTGCTTGGAAACCCTTCGCCTATGTTTGGTCACCGTTCATTTTGTTGCTCAACAAATAGTGGTAATGGCGGGGTTATTTTAGAGGCAAAGGAATATTAAGCCCCGGCGCTTTAATGCACCTCGGATACGTATGGAGGATGGTCAGCATGGCTGAATCCAAGCTTTCTGAAATCTTTATTCGTCGTGTTGGCGAGATCACGGCTCAGCTAGATGGCGCTAAGTCTGCAGTTTTCTTTCAGGGCCTTACGCCGTACATGTTGCGTGAGCTTGCGGGGCATCCTTCTGCCGTATGGGGGCTTGCCGATGCCATTGATTCCAATGGATGCTTGGGCTTGGATTTGCTTGCGCAGCTCAAAAAGAGCGCCTTTGGATGTCTGATGAATGAAGATGGACCCGTCCTTCTGCCATACGAAGTTTTGATTGACCTGCGCGGCGCTGTCGGCGAACTGTACGAGGGCAACATTGTAGTTGTTCGCAACAACCTGTTTGATGATATGGGGGAGTATCCTTCGCCGGTTTCAGCCGAGACACTCGACGAGGCTGCTCGCGAATTGGACGGGTCACCCAAGGGCGCCACTGCTGACAAGTACTATGCAAGCGTTCGACGGGTCGGTGATGGCTATCTGACGATGCCGGTGACGGTGGACGATGCCATTTCGCTCTCTTATATTGACCTGTTCGAAGTGCCCCACACCATGCCACAATTTGATGCCTCTGCTACGGGCGCCCGGGTTGTTGTTCCCGGCGATGAGTATGCTGCATGCCGTTTGGCCCTGTGTGATGGCAATGCCCAGCCTGTTAGTTTTATTGTTGATGACCAGTTGTTTGAGGTGCGAGAGCAGTCGGAGAGACTCGTAACGCTTGTCCATACGGCTTCTCTTCTGTCTGCACTTGATATTCCCTTCGCCATTGTTGCTCAAAAACCTCAGCAAGAGTGCGAAGTTCCCAACGGCAATCGACTCCTTCCGATTCTTAAACGCTACTGGGGGAATGACGCAGACTTCCGTGAGTTAAAAATTTATAAGGACCCCTCGAGGGGCAAGGAGATGCAGGTCGTCTCTCAGGGCGAAATAGCGTCTTTTGCCGTCGAGCAAGCTGAGCGAGCTCAGAGGGGGGAGGATGGTTTCTCGAACATCTTTGTGACGGCGCCTACCGGTGCGGGTAAATCTTTGCTGTTCCAGTTGCCTGCCTTGTATCTTGCCTTGGAATACAACCTTTTGACGCTCGTGATAGAGCCGCTCAAGTCGCTTATGCACGATCAGGTCGCTGGGCTTAAGGCTCGTGGGGTCAAAGACGTTATTGCCCTTAATTCCGATATCTCTTACCAGCAGCGCCTGGAGGGATATCGTAAGATTGCCGATGGCTCGGTATCGATCGTCTACCTCGCGCCTGAGCTTCTGCTGGAGTCTTCAATTGACACCATTTTGAATGGTCGCCGTTTGGGCTTGGTGGTTGTTGACGAGGTGCATACGGTATCTTCTTGGGGCAGGGAGTTTCGACCTGATTATTGGTACCTGGGCTCTTACCTTAAGAGGCTCAGGGCTAATGGGGGATCGTTCCCAATCTTTTGCCTTACCGCCACCGCCGTTTATGGTGGCAAGGACGATATGGTCGCCGGCACGTTGCGCGATCTTGAGCTGGACAATTGCAAACTGTATATCGGTAGTCCTCGACGCGATGATATCGATTTCGATATCCGCTGTCTCGATAAGGCCGACCACCCCGGTTTGATCGAGGACGTTAAACGCGATCTTGCCATCGACTGGATTTGTAACGCGGTCGCGCAAAACGACCATGCGCTGGTGTACTGCCCTTATAGGACTCAGGTTGCCCAAATCGTTGAGAACCAGCCGTGCGGTAGTAAGGTTCTCGGTTTTCACGCTGGGTACGAAAGGGATTACAAGAAGTACGTTAGCGAGGCGTTTTCTTCGGGCCAGTGTCGCGTGATGGTCGCAACCAAAGCGTTTGGCATGGGCGTTGACATTAGCGACATTAATGCTGTCTACCACTATGCCCCAACGGGCAACCTTTCAGATTACGTGCAAGAGATCGGTCGAGGAGCGCGCAAGAAAGGGCTTCGCGCCGTGGCGACAGTTGATTTCTTTGCTCAAGACGTGCGTTATGCTCGACAGCTGTATTCGCTTTCCGGCTTTTATCAGTGGCAACTCAAAGAAATCATGGCAAAGCTCTACAGGATGTACACCAGTAAGCCTGTCGGCAAACGCACTGAGAATATGCTGGTTTCGCCGGACTCTTTTTCTTATCTGTTTGCCAGGGAGTCTGACCGTACTAAGAAAACCAACTTGGTTAAGTCGGCTTTGATGATGGTCGCGCGCGATCTGGAAGATCGGTTTAACTACCCCGTGATTATCGTTAAACCAAAGCCTTCGTATACAACGCAATACGTTTGCATTAACAAAGACCAAGAGGAGTATTTCCTCCGTCGGTACGGTCGATATGTCGAACTTTTGACAAAGGGGAATACACGAGTTGAAAAGCATGAGGGACAGGGTGATGTTAAGGTTCGCGATATGGGCGGAATCTACTGCCTCCAGGCATCGAAAATGTGGGAAGACAGGTTTCCCAATTTAACGTTCGCCGATTTTAAGCGTCGTTTATTTGGTGGTGAGATTTGTAGCGACAGCGACTCTCCGGCAGTGTCTTGCCGTCGAATTCTCGACATTGAATATCGACAGACATTTAGCTCCGTTGAGAATAAGTTCCGCAAGTATCTCGATGCAATTAAGGCTGCGCTTGAGGAGCTTATGCTCGAAGGGCGTTTTTCCAAAGATGACTTCGCAAAGGCATTGCGCACGCAGCTAGGGGTGACAAAGCTGCCGTTTGATGTACGACTTCTGTTTGAGGCGCTGCTTCGTCCAACGTCAAGCGGTTACAGCACGCTTGGTGATATGTCATTCAAGTGCATTGTCCGCATAGCGAATCAGAAACATCTTGTGCAACGCAACACGCAATACAGGGTAGGCCGCCAGTACCTCGAGAGCTCCATGAGATGTCTGTCCGACGCCCTGCCCAAGTTGGCTCCGAAAGAAGGGGGCTCGGGCAAGCATCGTCGACTCTTCCTGGATACGAATGGTCCCAATGTCCGCCTCTCGTTTGCTGAGGTTCTGCAGGCTTTAAACCTTGCAAGTTATGAGATTCGTGGCGGCGAGAATCCGGAAATTTCCGTTTGGGTTAAAGACGCGGATAAGCTGAAATCGCTTTCGATGGACGCACGCTACAGCAATCAGGTGCTTCGCGAGCAGGATGCGCGCCACGATTATTCTGCGCGTGTGATGAAGCGCTTCTTTGAGGTTAAGTTGTCCAATGAAGCTCGCTGGGATCTTATTGAGGACTACTTCTTGGGCAACGACGATCAAGTTGCCGCGGTGTTGGGCATTTCTGGCGTATCTGCATTAGATGTTGAGGACCTGTCTGGTCGCGAGTCAGATGATTTTAGTGATGCATCGCCGGATTCGGCGTCGGGGAATAGCTCTGAGTCCTCTAGCATAATGGCTGGCTTGCGTGCACTTCGCGAGATGCGCAACAAGACCACGCCGCTTGCTTCTCAGCAAAAGGGAACGCTGACGGGAGATTTCTCTGAGGATAATGGACGTGCGCGGTCAGGGTCTCCGCGCGTAAAAATTGTTCCTCCTGTTGCGATTGTTGACGAGGGCGATGCCTTTGAAGGCTGTCCTCCGTTTAAGGTGTGGAACAAAGTCCGCGGCGATGTGACAACGACCGATGCTCTGAATGAGGCTACGGAGCTCAAGAAGGAAATAGGTAGAGTTGGTTACGAGACTCCTTTGTATCGCCCGACGCTTAAGGTCGAGAAGACCGGGGATGAGCTTCATCCGCTTTTGGCTTGGGAGATTGCCAACGTAATGCTTTTTGATGCGGCTCAGGTTGACGAGTTTGCTCTTGTGCAAGGTGTTGCTGGCTGGACCGCGTATCTGTTGGGGCGTGGTACGGCAGCTAAGGAGTTAAAGCGATTGGTGAAAATAAGGTAGGGGGTATTTAACTCGATAGCGTTCCGCCGTGAGCCGGGCTCTTGCTTGAGCAGCGACGGCCGCAACGGCGCTTGATTTGGGTCGAGTGTCGCAAACGCTTCTGCTGGCAAACGGGTATACTCGAGTGAGCAAATTATCGGGGCGCCTTGGGCGCCCCTTTTACGAGAAGGGCTGCACTATGGCCGAGCTTGATTCCCAACCATTGTCCGACGAGGAACGCGCCGAGTTGGAAGAGCTCCGCGCTGAGAAGGCCCGCCGCGAGGCCCAGGAAGAGGCCCGGCGCGAGCGTGAGGAGCTGGCCGCCCTGCGTGCCGAGCATGCGAAGGCCGAGGAGGCCGCTGCGAGTGGCGCATCCGAGTGCAGGCCCGCGCCCGCGCTCAAGCCCGCCGCTGCGAAGCCTGCGCCTGCTGCACCCAAGCCTCAGCCTAAGAAAGCCGCCCGCCCCAAGCCCGCCGAGCCCAAGCCGAGCCGTGACGAGATGACGTTTGCCCAGCGCATGGTCACTTCCAAGGAGCCCACGGCCGAGGGCGAGATCCCCGGTATGGCCCCGGCTCAAAAGATCATCATCGCGCTCGCCTTGGTCGCGTTTGTCGTCTTTATGGGCTACACGATCATGACCAGCATGGGCCTGCTCTAACCGATTTGCATCGGGCGTCATGTCCGCATGCTCTGCTCTCGTCCAACCCTCAACCTCTGCACAACGCATCCGAAAGGTCGCCCCATGGCTTTGACCGACATCTCGCATCCCACCGACATTGCAATGCTCACCGATCTGTACGAGCTCACTATGGCCCAGGGCCTGTGGGAGAGCGGCAAGGCCAATGAGCAGGGCTGTTTTACGGCGTTTTACCGTGACCATCCGTTTGGCAGCGCCTATGCCGTCATGTGCGGCACCGCCGAGCTGCCCGAGCTGGTCGAAAACCTTCGCTTTACGCCCGAGGATATCGACTACCTCGCATCGCTCCAGGCCCCGGCCGGTGGCGCGATGTTCAAGCCTGAATTCCTCGACTACCTGCGCGATTTTCGTGCGCATGTAAACATCGACGCCGTCCCCGAGGGCGAGCTCGTCTTTCCGCGCGAGCCCATGGTGCGCGTCACCGGCCCCGCGCTGGAGTGCCAGCTGCTCGAGACGGCGCTGCTCAACATCGTCGGCTTCCAGACGCTTGTCGCCACCAAGACGGCGCGCGTGGTGTTGGCGGCGGACGGCCGTCCCGTGGCCGAGTTTGGCCTGCGCCGCGCCCAGGGTCCCGATGGCGGTCTGGCCGTCGCGCGCGCGAGCTACGTTGCCGGCTGTTCCTCTACGTCCAATGTGCTCGCCGGTCGCCGCTACGGTATTCCCGTCTTTGGCACGCATGCGCACAGCTGGGTGATGAGCTTCGATTCCGAGCTCGAGGCCTTCCGCGCCTTTGCCAAGTCGAGCCCCAAGAACTGCACGCTGCTCATCGACACTTATGATGTGCGCGAGGGCTGCGAGCATGCCATTACGGTTGCCAAGGAGATGGAGGCGGTGGGCGAGCGTCTGTCGGCCATTCGCATCGATTCCGGCGACCTTGCCAAGCTGTCCAAGTATGTCCGCGGCCGTTTCGATGCCGAGGGCTTGCCCTATGTGGGGATCTCGGTTTCTAACGATCTGGATGAATACACGATTCAGTCGCTGCTTGACCAGGGCGCGCCCATCGATAGCTTTGGCGTGGGCACTAAGCTCGCGACCTGCTACGACCAACCGGCGCTGGGCGGCGTGTATAAGCTTTCCGCCCGCCGTGCGAGCGAGAAGGACCCGTGGACTCCGGTGGTCAAGCTCTCCGAGCAGCCCTACAAGCGCACGATTCCGGGCGTGCAGCGCGTGCGCCGCTATTACGACGGCTTTGGCGGCCCGGTCTGCGACATGATCTATGACGAGGACCATCTGGCGGGGGAGGGCGCCGCGCGCGGAAATACCCTCGTGGCCGTGAACGATGCCGCTCTAGTGACCGACGTGTCCGAGCTTGAGTATCGCGAGCTGCTGGCGCCTATCGTGCGCGATGGCAGTGCTGTTGCCCCGCGCGAGAGCATCGAGGCCGCACGCGAGCGTTGCGCTTGGGCGCTGGACCATCTGGATCCGGTCTACAAGCGCTTCCTGTACCCGCAGACCTATGTGGTGGGCATGGAGCAGGGCCTGGCGCAGGTGCGTGACGAGCTCGTGCGCAAGAACATGGCCGCGGCTTCTGCCTTCCCCTGGGCTCGCTAATTATCTTGGGTGTAGGGTGGAATTACGTTCCCTCGGCCGTCAGCTCGCCCGAACCCTCAACAGTTGATTGGTTTGACGTATGACGACTTCTTATAAAACGATGGTGGTAAAGATCGGTTCGTCCACGGTGGTGGGCGCCGATGGCAAGGTCAACCGCGCCTTTATCGGCGGGCTTGCCGATCAGGCTGCTGCCCTGCGCAAACTCGGCTGGCGTCTGGTCGTGGTGAGTTCGGGCGCCATTGCCTGTGGCTATCCCGTGCTGGGCTTTGACCGCAAGCCGGTCGGTGACCTGCCGAGCCTGCAGGCCTGCGCCTCGGCCGGTCAGTGTATCATCTCGTCGGCCTACGACGAGGAGTTCCATGCGCGCGACCTGCTTACCTCGCTCGTGCTGCTCACGCGTCACGACACGGCCCGTCGCACGTCCTATCTGCACGCGCGCGACGCGCTGCTGCGTCTGGTGGAACTGGGCGTGGTGCCGGTCGTCAACGAGAACGACACCGTTACCGTCGACGAGATCAAGTTTGGTGACAACGACACGCTGGCGGCGCTTGTGGGCTGCCTGGTTTCTGCCGACCTGTGCGTGACGCTCTCGGACATCGATGGCCTCTATACCGCCAATCCGCACGAGGACCCCACGGCTGAGTTCGTCCCGGTCGTGCATAAGATCGATGCCAAGATTATCGCCTCGGCGGGCGATTCTTCCACATCGGTTGGCACAGGCGGCATGATTACCAAGATCCGCGCGAGCCGCATCCTGATGACGGCGGGCATTCAGAGCGTGATTTGCTCGGGCGAGGAGCCCGATGCGCTCGTGCGCCTTGCCCGCGGCGAGAGCGTGGGCACGCTGTTCGATCCGCCGGCGGAGCGCCTGGACATTGCGCCCCGCAAGCTGTGGATTGCACTGGGCGACAAGGCGCATGGCTCGGTGACGGTCGATGACGGCGCCGCGAAAGCGCTGGTCAGCCGCGGTTCTTCCCTGCTTGCGGTGGGTATTCGCGAGGTCGATGGCACGTTTGCCGAGGGCGATGTGCTCGACGTGTGCGACCCGAGCGGCATGGTTGTCGCCCGCGGTATCGCCGAGGCCGATTCGGACGTGCTGGAGCTTGCAGCCGGACGCCGCCAGGACCAGATTGCCGGCAACCGCTTGCTGGCAGACTTGGCCGAGAAGCCCGCGATCCACCGAGACAACTTGATCGTCTTTGCTTAGGCCTCGACGCCGTGCGCCTTCGATCTGCAAGGCACGCGGGGCGAAATTACCAGGGTAACTTTGCCCCGCCGCGCTCATGTCCGATCTGGTTGCCACGAAAACGGCCCATCTACTACGTTTAATGGGATATCGGTGACCATACCAAGAAATGCAAAAAGAAAACCGCAGGTAGAACGCCTGCGGTTTTCTTTATTTATGGCATCTGGTTGGGCCATGCGGGTGAAACGTAGTAGATGGGCCGCTTTCGTGGCGAAGGGCGTCATCCGGCGCTCGGGTATTCGGCACTTGGGGACGTTCCTTTTGTGCCGGCTGATGGGGGACACTCCTTTGCTAGAAGATTCGGCGCAGGTCTCCGCGGTTGAGGGCCTCGTCGAAGAGGTGCTTGAACACCATGCTGCCGTGCAGGCCGTCGTGCTCGAACTCGTTCGTCACCCAGGCATGTGAGTTGCCCACGCGGCTGAGCGTGTCGAGCTGCAGGCCCGAATCCACGTACATGTCGTCGAAATACACCGCGGCTTGGAGCGGCACCTCGTTGCAGGCCAGGCGCTGCGGGTCGTAAATCTTGTCCCAGCTGGTGTCTTCCATCAGCAGGTCCATGGCGGGCTTGAAGGGCTTGAGCTCGGGCATCTGCTCAAACATCCACGGGAACATGGCCTCGCCGGTAAACATGAGTGGGCGCGCGAGGGTGTCGAACTCGGCACGATGGGCCTTTTCCTCGGCGGCTGCCCAGCCAATGGGCATCGTGTCGCCATCGGCGTAGATGAACTCCTGTAGCGTCCAGTACAGCGGATTCGTGCGCGTGTTGGTGCGCTCGAAGGCGCGCATCAAAAAGCTGTCGGATACCGAGGAGCCGCAGCTCAACGTGCCGTCGCCATTAACAAACGCGTGGTCGATAATCCAGTGCATGCGCTCAAAGCTCGGCTTCATGCCAAAGTCGCTGCCCATGAGCTGCAGGCGCTCGACCGTCATCGGCGAGCCGTCAGGCAGCGCGGGCTTTTGATCCTCGAGGGCATCTGCCAGGGCCGCCACGCGCTCGACGTCGGCGGGGTAGCGGTCGTAATACTGCTGAGTCTTGGCCGCCATACGCGGGAAGGTGTGCGCGTAGACCTCGCTGGCACTCGCCGGCACGTGCGGAATGCCACCACAGGTAAAGCTCGCCGCCACGCCCTCGGGGAAGAGCGACAGATAGCTCAACGTCAAAAAGCCACCGTAACTCTGGCCGAGTGTGACCCAGGGCTTGCCGCCAAAGCCCACCAGGCGCAGGTACTCAAAGTCGCGCACGATGGAGCTGGCGAGGTGGCGCTTGAGGAAGTCTGCCTGCGAGCGGGCCGCATCGGAGCCTGCCGCCTCGGCGCGCTCGCCCAGTGCGGCAATCGTGCGCCCGTCTACACAGCTGCTGCGCCCCGTCCCGCGCTGGTCGGGCAGGACGACGCGGAAATGCTTGACGGCCTCCTCGATCCAGCCGTCGCTTGTGGGCGACAGCGGACGCGGGCTCTCGCCGCCGGGGCCGCCCTGCAAAAAGAGGAGGAGTGGCAGGTCGTCGTTGATACGGTCGGGAGCGCAAACCACGCGGTAGAAAAGCTTGTTGCTCTCGGGTGCGCCGGCAATGGGCGCCGGCATGGCGCCGCGGCGCATGGTGCTGCCGACGGCCAGGACCATCGGCTCCAGGCCGCGCCAATCCAAGGGGACGTCGATGCTGTGGTCCTCGACATAGAGGCCGGGGACGTGGTACGAAGTGATGAGGGCCATGCGGTACTTCCGTTCGTTGTGGTGTTTCGGGTTGACCAATTCTACCGCCGCCAGCGAGGATGCGCATAAATCGGCTACCATGATTGGCAAACTTCTAAGAGAAAGGGCCGTCCATGTCGGTCGATATAGCCACGTATGTCCACGATCTTGCCGTTGCCGCCAAGACAGCGTCGGCCTCGCTTGCCACGGCGAGCGACGGGCAGCGCCAGGAGGCCGTGCGCGCCATGGCCGCGGCGCTGCGCGATGGCGTCGATTCCATCGTCGCCGCCAACGAGCTCGATATGTCCGCTGCGCGCGATGCGGGGACCTCGGCGGGGCTCCTCGACCGTCTGCTGCTGACGCCCGAGCGCGTCGAGGGCATGGCCGCCGGCCTGGAGAAGCTCGCTGAGCTGCCCGATCCCGTCGGCCGCGTGCTCGACCACCGCGTACTTGCAAGTGGTTTGGACCTCACCCGCGTGAGCGTGCCGCTGGGCCTGGTCGCCATGGTCTATGAGGCGCGTCCCAACGTGACGGCCGATGCCGCGGGCATCTGCATCCGCACCGGCAACGCCTGCATTCTGCGCGGCGGTTCGCTGGCCTATCACTCGTGCGCCATGATTGCCGAACTGCTGGCCGATGCGCTCGAGGCCAAGGGTTTCCCGCGCGAGGCTATCTCGATGATCGAGTCCACCGACCGCGAGGCCACCGGCGAGCTCATGAAGCTTCGCGGCATCGTCGACGTGCTTATTCCGCGTGGCGGTGCGGGCCTGATCCAGCGCTGCGTGCGCGAGTCGCTTGTGCCGGTTATCGAGACGGGCACGGGAAACTGCCACATCTACGTGCATGAGTCGGCCGACTTTGATAAAGCGCTCAACATTATCGTTAATGCCAAGACCCAGCGCGTGGGTGTGTGCAACGCCGCCGAGTCGCTGCTTGTGGACCGCGCCGTGGCAGATTCGTTTTTGCCGGCGGTCGTGGCCGTGCTGCACGACCACGGCGTGCTGATTCACGGCGACGAGGCCGCGTGTGCCGCATGCGCCGACGCCGGTCTTGCCGAGGGCGACGACTACGTGGCCGCGACCGAGGAGGACTGGGGCCGCGAGTACCTGGCGCTCGAGATGAGCGTGAAGGTCGTGGCGAACGAGGACGAGGCCATCGCGCACATCAACCGCTATGGCACTATGCATTCCGAGGCCATCATCGCCGAGGACGCGGACGCTTGCGAGCGCTTTTTGGATGAGATCGATGCCTCGGCCGTGTATGCCAACGCCAGCACGCGCTTTACCGACGGCGGCGAGTTTGGCCTGGGCGCCGAGATCGGCATTTCGACCCAAAAGCTCCACGCCCGCGGCCCCTTTGCCGCCGAGGCCCTCACCACCTACAAATACAAGCTCCGCGGCACCGGCCAGGTCCGCCCCTAAACCTCCCAAAAAGGGACAGGTTTATTTTGGCAGGTTTTATCTGCGGTTTTGCCGGGCGACGCGCTCGCCCGGCTTTTTTCTCCGTATGCCTTTTCTGCCTTTCGGCTTGAGCCGCGGCGATATACGATAGTGACACCGTGTCCTAGCACCGACTCACCTGGAGGTATTGCCATGTCTCAGCCGCTTTCCGCCGGAATCACCCGCGACCGTGCGTTCGAATTGCTCAACGAGCACAACAAGGACCCGTTCCACATCACCCATGGTGAGACGGTCGAGGGCACCATGCGCTACTTTGCGCGCGAGTTCGACCCCGAGAACGAGGAGTTTTGGGGCATCGTCGGACTGCTGCACGACTTGGATTGGGAGGAGCATGAGGACGACCCCGTGAACCACACCATCTATGCGGCCGAGATCCTCGAGGGCGAGGGCGCATCGCCCGAGCTCATCCGCGCCATCCAGACGCATACCTCGGACTTCAATACCTCGCTGCCCAAGCCCGAGCTGCAGATGGAAAAGATCCTGTTTGCCTGCGACGAACTTACCGGCCTGATCGGGGCTGCCGTGATCATGCGTCCGAGCAAGAGCGTCATGGACTTTACGACCAAGTCGCTCAAGAAGAAGTTCAAGGACAAGCGCTTTGCCGCCGGCTGCTCGCGCGACGTGATTTCGCAGGGCGCCGAGATGCTGGGCTGGGAGCTCCCCGAGCTCTTCGACCGTACCATCGCGGCCATGCAATCCTTCGCGCCCGACCGCGACACCTTCCAGGCCTAACCTGCCAAAAAGGGACAGGTTTATTTTGGCAGGTTTTATCTGGGAAAACGCTTCCGTTGGACGTTATTCAGCGGAAGCGTTTTCTGTTTAACATGGTGGCGCTTGCGAATGGCGGCGCCTCGCGGCAGACAGCTGCGCTTCGCCGTACCCGTAACTCGGCAAACGCGACGCTAGGACGCGTTCTTGATAATCCATGTTCCGAGTCCGGTCAACAGCTGAACCTGCTTAACGGTTAGCCCTTGTTTTCGAAGCGCGAGAATCGCCTCATTGCGAAGTGGCTTGGAGACAGATTTGAGTTCCGTCGGAGCGCATCCTGCGACACTCTGCACGATTACCGTGCCAGATGAATATGGTTTCCCATAAGGCACCAAGCGATAAGCTCGATATTGTGTTTGGGGAGGATTGCATCGAGGATCTGAAGCATGGCGATTCGGTCCTCGGCATCGTCAAACAGCAATTGCCCTCCGTTTCCACGCAACGTGACGTGGAAATAACCGGTTGGTGACTTTGAACGAGGTTTTCTCGGCATGGCCCCTCCTTTAGCTTGGATGGGCTGAAGATACCTCATTCGGAGGCTTCGGTTGTCGAGATTCAGTTTACCGACTATAGCTGCTACCTGCCGAAATGTTATTGCGTTTTCAAATTGATGCTTTTTAATGGTAATTGAGCAAGACGGGTGCGCTTGTTGCGGATACGGGCGTTGGTTGCGTCGATCTGGACGGCCCTCGCGTGATGTCATCACAAATGGGCTTCACGCATTTTCGCGGCGATAGAAAAATGGCCGGGGCTCATAAACAAAACGGAGCACCCGACCATTTACCAATTGTTTGTTGACGTTTCCCCAGATAAAACCTGCCAAAATAAACCTGTCCCTTTTTGGCAGGTTAGTTGAGGGCGGCTTGGGATAGGCGGGCTTCGGCGTCTTCCTCGGTGACGCCCAGGGCCACGGCAATCTCCTCGATGGAGCGGCGCTTGGCTTCCTTGAGTACGCGCATGTAGTAGGAGCTGGGTTTTTTATCTGCTTCCTCGGCCTGGCGAATACGGTGCATCATTGTTTTTGCCACGCGGACCGTCTCGGGCGCACCCAGCTTGAGCTGCTGCTTAAAGTGCGTCTCCTCGAGCGAGCTGTTGCGCTCGGTAAAGGTGTCGCACTCCAGCTCGTCGTAGTGGCTCAGCAGGTGCTCGGCATCTTGCTGGGAGATGGCGGCATGCAGACGGTCGGCCTGCGCCACGGGGTACATGAGGATCGTCTGCGCATGTCCCTGCTTGGTCTCGAGCAACAGCATGGGCTGCGGTGTGTCTTCCCTAAAACCGACGACGGTGCAGACTCCCTGACCCGGATGAATGACGTGTTGACCGATTGAGAACATGCTACCTCCAACTTATACGAACTTACGTATGTCTAGAATACCACGCTGACGTGCGCAAACCCTTACTTTATGCAGGAAAAGCACACAAATCCGATAGGTAAGAGTATTCGATATTCTGAGCTGCCCATGCAGATGTTTATGCATTTTCGGCGGCTGCACAATCAGCAGGCAGACCGCCATCTTTGAATGGCCTTGCGACAACTGTAGTCAATTTTGTGCATATGCAATATCGATTGACTTTACCCTGCGACAGTAGTTACCGCTTGTGTTAGAGTGCTGCAAACTCTGGCTTTTGCCCTACGAGTGACCAAGAGCTCGGGGGCTTTAACACAAGGAGGATCTATGCCCGAGAAGATTGAAGAGCTGGTACGCGCTGCGCTTGCTGCGGCCCAGGAGGCCGGCGACCTTTCCGCATTTGAACTTGACGATTGCGCTATCGAGCGACCGGCTGACACTTCTCATGGCGAGTGGACCTCCACCATGGCCCTGAAGTCCGCCAAGCTGGCACACTGCGCCCCGCGCAAGATCGCTGAGGCCGTCGTTGCCCATATGCCCGAGGATCCCGCGATCGAGAAGGTCGAGATCGCCGGCCCTGGCTTCATCAACTTCTACCTCTCCGTCGCCGTCAAGAACGCCATCTTCGGCGAGGCTCGCGAGAAGGGCATGGACTTCGCTAAGTCCAACGTCGGCGGCGGCCTGAAGACCCAGGTCGAGTTTGTCTCCGCCAACCCCGTCGGCCCCATGCATATTGGCCATGGCCGTTGGGCCGCTCTGGGCGACTCCCTCTGCCGTGTTATGGACCATGCCGGTTACGATATCCAGCGTGAGTTCTATATCAACGACCACGGCTCTCAGATGAACACCTTCGGCAACTCCATCAGCACGCGCTATATGCAGCTTGCCGACATCATCGCCAAGCAGGGCGTGGATATCGACGAGGCTCACAAGCTGCTGATCGCCGACCGCGATGCCTTTGTTGCCGACGAGAACGACGAGCATCCCGAGACCCATCCGTATCAGGACAACTTTGCCGAGACTCTGGGCAAGGACTCCTACGGCGGCGACTACATCATCGACGAGGCCGCCGAGTTCTGGCGCACCGACGGTGACAAGTGGGTCGACGCCGATCCGCAGGAGCGCATGGAGAGCTTCCGCGAGCGCGGCTACGTAAAGATGGTCGACAACATGCGCGACCTTTGCCACGCCGTCAACTGCGACTTCGATCGTTGGTTCTCCGAGCGCTCGCTGTACGTGAAGGACACCGAGGGCGAGACCGCTGGCACCTCCGCTGTCGACCGCGCTTTCGAGAAGCTCGACAAGATGGGCTACCTCTACACCAAGGACGGAGCCCTGTGGTTCCGCTCCACCGACCTGGGTGACGACAAGGACCGCGTTCTGATCAAGTCCGACGGCGAGTACACCTACTTCGCCTCCGACGTTGCCTATCACTGGGACAAGTTCCAGCGCGTCGACCACGTCATCGACATCTGGGGCGCCGACCACCATGGCTACATCGACCGCGTCCGCTGTGTCTGCGACGCTCTTGGCTATCCCGGCAAGTTCGAGGTTCTGCTGGGCCAGCTCGTCAACCTGCTGCGCAACGGCAAGCCCGTCCGTATGTCCAAGCGCAAGGGCACCATGGTGACCCTGCAGGAGCTCGTCGACGAGGTCGGCTCCGACGCCGCCCGTTACACGCTCATCTCCAAGAGCTCCAACCAGATGGTCGACTTCGATATCGAGGCCGTTAAGAAGCGTGATAACTCCAACCCGGTCTACTACGTGCAGTACGCTCACGCCCGCGTGTGCTCCATTCTGCGCCGTGCCGCTGACGTTACGCCCGAGCAGGCTGACGAGATGGGCATGAAGGCCGTCGCCGCCAAGGCCATCGGCGAGAACGTCGACTACTCGCTGCTGACCGACCCGACCGAGCTTGCCCTTTCGCGTAAGCTCAACGAGCTCACCGACCTCATTGCCAGCTGTGCTCGCGACCGCGCCCCGTTCCGCCTGACGCACTTTGCCGAGGAGCTCGCCGGCGACTTCCACAGCTTCTACGCTGCCTGCCAGGTGCTTCCGAGCGAGGGCCGTCCCGTCGATCCCGAGCTTTCGCGCGCCCGTCTGGCCGCTTGCGACGCCGTCCGCGTGACGCTCGCCCTGGTGCTCACTCTGGTTGGCGTTTCTGCACCCGAGCAGATGTAATCTACGGGTCGTTTGACCGTGTAGGTTTGGCTTTGCTGAGCCCTATAAGCCCGATCTCCATGCGGAGGTCGGGCTTTTTGCGTTTGGCGGGGCTTTTTGGCGTGTTGAAAAATGCTACAAAAACGCAACTATACCGGTTTACGGGGCTGAATCGCTGCCTGGCGACCATAGCAACAGCAGCGAAAATAAAATCGCAGGTAGACGGCTTGCCGAATATTAAAAATGCAGGGTATGGTTGGCTTACGCCGTTCTTGCACCGTAATCCGCGATCGTTTTGAAAACGACCCCTTGGGGACGGAGGAAAACGGATCATTTTTGTCCGGTGGGAGAGCGGTGCGAAACCGTCCGCCACGAATCGGGCTTATCTACTACGTTTAGTCGCATACCCCGAACCATGCCGAAAAGTACGATATTAAAACCGCAGGTAGCGGGCTTGCGATTTTAGGAAGATCGAGGGGATGGTCAGGGGTCGCGGGTCAAACGTAGTAGATAGGCGCGTTTCGTGGCGCGGCTATTCCGGATGCCACGGCTTCACTCCTCTGGTGCGACAGAGGAAGCGCTTTTGAGGGAGAGTGTCCCTTTTGACCAGTTGTATAAGAACGTCTAATGACTAAGTTGCAGGTGGTGGCGGTTGTGTTACACTAACGCTGCGTATTTGACGTAATCATCTCGATACAGATCAATGATGCCCGTTGTGTTTTGAACGGAGCTAGACTGTTTAGCCGCCCTGAAGGTTTATGCAGGGAGCATGTGATCACAGGGCTTTAAAAGAAAGTTGAGCAAACACTGTGTCTGATCAACAGCAAGAAAATGAAATAAGCACGGCACAAACCACTCCTGCTGCACCGGTTGCGTTGGACCAGATCGCGAAACCCGTACCATCGCAGGCGTCGGTCCCCGAGACAAACCAGAACGCTGCCTCGGCTTTGAGTGAGAACCCTGTTCCCGTCGCACCTGTTACCGGGGAGGAGGCTGCGCCCGTGAAGCCCAAGCGCACGCGTCGTGTGGCCAAGCCCGCTGCGGATGGCGATGAGGCTGCAAAGCCCAAACGCCGCACCACGCGCACGACGCGTGCCAAGCGCCCGGTTTCCGCCGAGGTTTCGGCGCCGCTTTCAGATGAGGTTGCGCAGGCCCGCGCGCTTGCGCAGATCAGCGAAGCCCAGGTTGTTCGTGCTCGCCGTCGTGCCGCCGAGCGCGATGCCGCGGCTCTGACCGAACTCGCGGCTTCGTCCGCTCCCGAGGCGCCTTCGGCTCCGGCTCCCGAGCAGGTAGCAGAAAAGCCGGCTCCGCGCACGCGCCGTCGCACGGCGGCCAAGGTCCAGCAGGCTGCCGAGCAGGCTTCGTCCGATGCCGCCGAGACCCCGGTTCGCTCTGCGGCGGGGGAGGACGCTTCCTCTGCTGAGTCTGTCGTGCCTGCCGAGGCCGGCGGTGCATTTGTCGTCGATCCTGCTTTGCGCCCGCATCGCCGCGGCCGCAAGCCCAAGGCATTTGTCGAGGCGGAGAAGGCGGCCGCTGCCGCGGCTTCTGTCCAAAATGCCCCGGCGTTCGTCGAGCCTACAGCGGCTGTCGTGGTTTCGGCCGAGGGCGCTGATGTTCCTGAGGTCGCTGTTTCTGCCGCTGCCGAGTCTGCCGACGTTCGTCCCGGGCGCAGCCGTCACACCGCAGCCAAACGCCCAGCTAAGGCAGAGGCGAAGTCCGGCGCCGAATCTGCGGTAGCTGAGTCTACCGAGGCGAGTGTCGACACGACTCCCGAGACGGAGGGCACCGATCGGTCGGCAGGCGAGAAGCCCAAGCGCACGCGCAAGAAATCTTCCAAGACCAAGTCTGCCGAACAGCAGGGGGATGCTGAGCAACAGCCCGAGTCTGACGCTAAGTCGGACGGCGAGACCTCGGCGACCGCCGATGCGCCCACGACGCCTGCCGTCGAGAGCGCTGAGGCCGAAGAGGGTTCCCGCCCCAACCGCCGTCAGCACAAGCGTAACGATGAGCGCAGCGAGCGCAAGGACGATCGTAGCAACGACCGCCGCAGCCGCCAGCGCGATCGCAAACAGCGCAACAAGGAGCGCAACGCAGCTCCGACCGAGCCAACGCTTTCGCGCGAGGAGCTCGCGGCCATGAAGGTCGCCGAGCTGCGCGAGAAGGCCAAGGAGTTCGAGATCGAGACGACCGGCAAGAAGAAGGCCGAGCTCGTCGAAGAGATCTACACCACAGCCGCGAAGGCCGAGGGCTTCCGCGATATTAAGGGCATCCTGCAGATTCGCCCGGACAGCTCCGGCATCATCCATGCCCACGGCTACATGAAGTCCAATGACGATGCCTTCGTGCCCGCCTACCTCATCCGCTCCGCGCGTCTGCGCACGGGCGACGTGATCGAGGGTTCGCTTCGTCCCTCGCGCGGCGGTGACAAGCGTGCCGGTCTCGCCAAAATTACGACCGTCAACGGTCTTGATCCTGAGCAGGCCCGTAACCGCCCCAAGTTCGGCGATCTCACGCCGGTCTACCCCAATGAGCCGCTGCGCATGGAGCATGGCAAGGATTCCATTACCGGTCGCGCCATCGATATCGTGTCGCCGATCGGCAAGGGCCAGCGTGGCCTGATCGTGTCACCGCCCAAGGCCGGTAAGACTACGATTCTCAAGAAGATCTGCCAGTCTATCTCGATCAACAATCCCGAGGTGCACCTCATCTGCCTGCTCGTCGACGAGCGCCCCGAAGAGGTCACCGATATGCAGCGCTCCATTGAGGGCGAGGTCGTGGCCTCCACCTTCGATATGCCCGCCGACAACCATACCCGCGTGGCCGAGCTCGTCATCGAGCGCGCCAAGCGCATCGTGGAGTTGGGCGGCGACGTCGTGGTGGTGCTCGACTCCATCACGCGTCTTGCCCGTGCCTACAACCTGGCGGCGCCCGCCTCGGGCCGCATCCTTTCGGGCGGCGTCGATTCGGCGGCCCTGTATCCGCCTAAACGCTTCCTAGGTGCTGCCCGCAATATCGAAAACGGCGGCTCACTCACCATCCTTGCTTCCGCCCTTATCGATACCGGCTCCAAGATGGACGAGGTCATCTTTGAGGAGTTCAAGGGCACCGGCAACATGGAGCTCAAGCTCGACCGTGACCTGGCCGACCGCCGCATCTTCCCGGCCATCGACCCCGTTGCCTCGGGCACGCGCAACGAGGACCTGTTGGTCGACGAGCAAATGCGCCCGTTTGTCTTTGGCCTGCGCCGCATCCTCGCCGGCATGAACAATACCGAGCGCGCGGCAGCGTCGTTTATCAAGGGCCTTAAGGGCACCGATACCAACCAGGAGTTCCTGGTGCGTTCGGCTAAAAAGCACAGCGACTACGAGCAGACGTTCTAGTCCGTCCGCTGCATGCGACAGCAACCATAGACATGCCAGAAGGGCCGGGGTTTAGATCCTGGCCCTTTTCGTATAGCCGCTCGCCAACGATTATTGACCTCACGACCGGCAAGCAGCGATTTTCCCGTTTCAATTCCGCTTCGTCGCTTGCAATCCCCAAGGGGGTTTCGCATAATAGCAGTTAAGCTTCGCGACGGAAAACGCAGATGAAACGAACCATATACCGTTGCTTTGGGGCATAGCCCCGCTTCATCTTCTCTCGCGCAGCCAACTGAATGACGCGATTTGGGTGCTGGAAGATGGGGAGAGCTCATGGCTTCTTCTGATGCAACACAACGAGCAGTCCTTGCCGGACTTTCCTGCGGGATCGGCCTTGCCGCACCCGTGGTCGTGTATGCCGCTACACTGCCGTTTTCGTCAATCAACGAGACGGTCGTCGCGGGTGCTGTTCCCTTTGCCGTGGGCGCAGTGGCCGGCGTGGGTATCTATGCCGCCTCGCTGGGTATCTCTGAGTATCGTGCGGAGCACGATGGCCGCCTGTTTGAGCCCGATGCCGTGGGCGGTGCCGCTCAGTTTAGTCGGACCTACAACGAGTTCAAGACCGCCTCGATTCCCGCTCAGCAGGAGGAGGCCGCTCCCCGGGCTGCTGCGCCTGTCACTTTGGACGAGCAGGGTCAATCCTCTTCGCTTCTCTCCGGTCTGACCGGCGCGTTTCAGCGCCGTCATGCCGATGATGGCGTTCCGACCATCGCCCGTGCCGCCAATGCCATGGACGAGGCCGATGCCTGGGCTATGATCGATAGCATGCTCGACGACGATTCGCCGGTTAGCTGCGATCCCGCTCGCTCGCGCGATGTCTACCAGGTCGCAATTGACGAGCTCACAAACGGTGAAAAGACTGGCTCCTATAACCGCGACGACATCGCTGCTGCCGCACGTGCCGTCTCGGGCTCTCATGCCGCCCCTGCGGGCAGCACTGCAGCTTTCGTGGCGCTTGTGGCCAACGCTGCCAACAATGCCGCCTATAACGGTGCTTCTTCGGCTTCGTACGCCTCTGCCGCGGCGGCCGCTTCGACCGGCCAGCAGGGCGCAGCTCAGCCGGCTCCTATTGCCGACCCCTTTGCCGATGAGCCCCTGGTTGTCGACGAGGAGACCATCGCCGCTCGTCGTGCTGCCGAAAGCTCGCTTTGGGGCGCTTCGGCCCAAATGCAGGTCGCGGAGGCGGTGCCGTACAACGCCAAGCTCGCCAGCATGCCCATCATTTCCGATGCCAAGGGTGTGGATCTCGCCGATTTGGACGAGCCCGCCGCCATCACTGCTTCTATCGATGCCCAGAATCGCGTGGATACCGACAGTCTCCCCGATGCCTCCCTCGAGGAAGATATCCCCATGGCCGATTATTCGGGCCACGAGGACATGTGGGCCGCCGCCATGGCGATCATGGCCGAGGTCGCCGAGCCCGCTCCCGCGCCGATGCCCACGCCTGCAGCCTCACCTGTCTCGGTTGCTCCCGTCTATGTCGGCCGCCACAGCTCCGTGTTTCCCGAGGATACCGCGCGTATCTCGCGCGAGGGTATCGAGCGCGCCGAGGCTATCGCCGCCGGCGTTATGGAAAACCGTCGCCATGAGCGCGTCAATCAGATCCTTGAGGAAGAGATCGAGCGCCTGCAGTCCTCTACCGCCAAGCGTACGGGCCGTGCCTATTTGAGTGTTATCGAGGGCGGTACCGCCAGTTTTACGCCGCTTCGTGCCGAGGCCTAGTTCTGCATGATTAAGATCGATCGTAAGTGGGCGGTTGCGGCCTGCGCCATGGTGTTGCTGATCTGGGGCAATTCACTGGTTCCCGGCACGGGGTCCGGCTCACTGAGCTTGGCGATCATGGAGGACGTCCGCGGGTTTTTGCATAGCTTGAGCCTGCCGTATGAATGGGTGACCAACTTTGTCGTCCGCAAGTGCGCACACTTTACCGAGTATATGGTGCTCGGTGTTTTGGTGACACATGCCTTTGATATCGAGGGTCGACGCACTTTTGACAGACTGCTTCCCACGGTGGTTTTTCTGCTGCTGGTCCCCTCAATCGACGAGACGATTCAGTTATTTGTGCCGGGGCGCGCCGGCATGATCACCGACGTGATGATTGATTGCTGCGGAGCGGCTACCGGCGTCGTGCTCCGATATCTCCTCCGATCGCTTGTATGCACCAAAAAGGCCGCCTAGGACGTTTTGCTTGGTCCTAGACGGCCTTGTGCGTTTGGGGGCCCTGCAGGACGCGATAGCGTTGTCTGCGCGTTATACGGGCCCGGCAATACCGTGTGTCGTTGGTACACCCTTTACTGGAGCGCCTGTGCGCCAAGGGCCAGACAGCCCATGATGCCCTGCTTACCCTCGAGGCTGTTGTTGACAATGTAGGTATCGATGTCGTTGACCTCGGGCGTGACGATATAGCCGTTGAGCATCTCGGCGCACTTTTTGCGGGCGAGCGGCACGATGGGGGTGTGGTCGGCCACGCCGCCGCCGATGATGATCTTTTGCGGCGCATAGCACAGCGTGTAGGTCATGAGTGCCTGTGCCAGGTAGCCTGCGAGCAGGTCCATGGCCTCCGGGTCATCGGCCATGTCTCCGGCGCTGTTGCCATCCCAGCGCTTTTTAATGCCGGGGCCTGCGATGAGGCCCTCGAGGCAGTTGTCGTGGAAAGGACAGGCGCTGTGCTCGCCGATGGTGTCGCGCGGATCGCGCGTGACCAGGATATGCCCTGCCTCGGGATGCATCATGCCGTGCACGAGCTGGCCGCCCGAGAGCACGCCGGCGCCCACACCGGTGCCGATGGTCAGATACACCACGTCGGTGAGGCCCTGGGCGCAACCAAAGGTGACCTCGCCCAGACAGGCGACGTTGACGTCGGTGTCGTAGCCACAGGGAATATTGAGCTCGTTTTGGATGGTGCCCAGCAGGTCAAAGTAGCGCCATGCCGTCTTGGGCGTCTCCAAGATCTTGCCGTATTGGGGCGAGGCAGGGTTGACTGCGGTGGGGCCAAAGGCGCCGATGCCCAGCGCGGCAATGCCCTTGTTTGCAAACCAGGCGTTGACGGCCTCAACGGTCTCCTGCGGGGTCGTGGTTGCGATCTGCTCACGCTCCAGAACCGTACCGTCTGCATAGCCCGTGGCACAGACCATCTTGGTGCCGCCGGCCTCGAGCGCTCCGATAAGCTGCTGCTCTGCCATAGTATTCCTCCCCCTGGGACGAGTTGCTCCGTGACTAAAGTATAGCGCTTTAAACTAATTAAGAAAGCGCTATAAAAAGAAGCCCCACAACGCGCGTGCGGTGCGGGGCTTCTTTGGGTGCTTCAGTTGCCGGGCCGTCCTTACCCGCGCGGCTTGATTTTATCGCGTAGCGACTTGAGGTTCTCCAGCGCCGCGTTAATCGTCTCGTCTCGCTTGGCAAAGTGGAGGCGAATCAGATGGTTGACGGGCTCACGGAAGAAGCTCGAGCCGGGCACGGCGCCCACGCCCACCTTAGACGCGAGGTCCTCGCAGAAGTCGAGGTCGCTGTCATAGCCAAACTCAGAGATGTCCATCATGACGTAGTAGGCGCCCTGCGGCACGTTATGCTCAAGACCAATGCTATCGAGTCCCTGACAGAACAGATCGCGCTTGGCTGTGTAGAGATCGAGGACCTCCTGGTAATAGCTGTCGTCGAAGTTGAGCGCGGTGACGACGGCCTCCTGCAGGGGAGCGGCGGCACCCACGGTGAGGAAGTCGTGGACCTTCTTGATACGCTCGGTAATCTGGGCCGGGGCAATGGTGTAACCCAGACGCCAGCCGGTGATGGAGTAGGTCTTGGACAGCGAGCTGCAGCTGATAGTGCGCTCGAACATGCCAGGCAACGTGGCCATATAGACGTGCTCGTGGGGCGCATAGACGATGTGCTCGTAGACTTCGTCGGTGATGCAGTACGCGTCGTACTTTTTGCACAGGTCGGCGATAAAGGTGAGCTCCTCGCGCGTAAAAACCTTGCCGCAGGGGTTGGAAGGGTTGCACAGGACGATGGCCTTGGGGTCGTTGTCGCGGAAGGCAGCCTCGAGTACCTCACGGTCAAAGTCAAAAGCGGGCGGGTTGAGCGGCACGTAGATGGGCTCGGCACCCGAGAGGATGGTGTCGGCGCCGTAGTTCTCGTAGAACGGCGAGAAGATGACGACCTTGTCGCCGGGGTTGGTGACCGTCATCATGGCGGCCATCATGGCTTCGGTGGAGCCGCAGGTGACCACGATGTTCTCGTTGGGGTTGATCGGCATGCCCATAAAGTGCTCCTGTTTGGCGGCGAGCGCCTCGCGCATGGCCTGGGAGCCCCAGGTGATGGAGTACTGGTGGTAAAGCGGCTTAGGGTCGGTGGCAATGGTGCCCAGGCTCTTGAGCAGCTGCGCTGGGGGATCAAAGTCGGGGAAGCCCTGCGAGAGGTTGACGGCGCCGTACTTATTGGAGATGCGCGTCATGCGGCGGATGACCGAATCGGTAAATGTTGCCGTGCGGTTGGAGAGTTCTTTCATGCTGGTCCTTTCGAACATCGGGGTGGGGCAAGTTTACTCCTATGGAACCGGTGGGATTTGCTCGAAATGGATCCGAAAAACTCTTTTCACAATTCTTGAAAATTGGGGCTTGCGTCGCGTGGCGTTCCTTGCAATAATAGTCGAGCGCGAAGCGCACAGGACACGGTGGGTGTAGCTCAGTTGGCTAGAGCGACGGGTTGTGGTCCCGTAGGTCGAGGGTTCGAGTCCCTTTACCCACCCCAGTTCTTGCTTCGTGTTGATATCGGGTCGTTAGCTCAGTTGGTAGAGCAGGGGACTCTTAATCCCAAGGTCCAGGGTTCGACCCCCTGACGGCCCACCAAAGCATGTTAAAGCGACTGGCTTAGGCTGGTCGCTTTTTTTGTTAACCATACATGGGTCGAACCCGAAAGGGCACAGACGCTTTACAAGTCGAGCCTGCCCTGGGGGTCGGTGAATCCGTCTGTGCCCTCCTTGAGTTTTTTCTCGTCTGCTTTCACGCGACGTTCGAGCTTCTTTGTATCCTCGGCAGGCGGTAGATTCTCGGGGACAATTCCACGGTCGATGAGGCTGCCACGTACGCTTGTGTTGTTCTCGACGTGCTCTTGCTTGATCTGGTCCAGACCGTACAGGTCGTGTTCCTCGGCGTTGAAGGCCGTCATCGAGTTCGTAAGGTCCTTTGCTTTGATGAGGACATCGGCTAATCTGTCCGCCAATGCCGCGCTCTTGGGTACGCCGAGCTGCTGCTTCATTTCCGCCGTGCTTCTGCCGCCGAATAACGCTTCATCGCCCTTCGACTTGATGATCGCGAATCCTTTGGGGTCCACGCCGCGTTTGAACGCAATACTCGAGAGCTGTTTCTCTGAATCGGTTAGCGAGTGGCGCGCCTGTAAGCGCTGAATCTCTGCGAAGCGCTGCTCTATGAGCTCCTGACGGCGTGTCTGTACGGCGAAGTACGCCTGTGCGAGTGCGATCTCCGGCTTGTTTGGGTCTCCGTTTTGGGCGATTAAATAGCATGCGTAGCGCGTTAACTTATAGTCTTTGACTGCTTTTTGTCCTATTCCTGTAGGTACTATTTTGCTGGTTTCAACAAAATAGGAAGCAACAGGCATTTCATTGACTTCGCACGATGCCATTGCCCTCTTAATTGCAGTCTCAAAATTGCGCCATTGGGCGTATCCAAGGGGTTCCGTTAAATCGCGTGCGAGCCAAT
>OLSB01001172.1_pt1 | contig 26763 bp, 27 predicted proteins | sample 1672071 | NCBI WGS metagenome assembly OLSB01 (sample SAMEA3136642, study PRJEB25190) | human gut metagenome | biome: human gut; feature: human-associated habitat; material: faeces | place: Austria | collected 2013 | reverse complement strand
GTCATGGCCTTTGAGCCTGCCTTCCTTTTTCTCGACCGTGACGCCCGGCCAGTTGCCGACAAACTGGTTGGAGCCGGTCAGCGCGTTGAACAGCGTGGTCTTGCCGCTGTTCGGGTTGCCCGCAAGGGCGATGCGCACATCCATGATTTTTCTTCCTTTCTGCTCTCACAGCTTTGATTAGCCATCGCTAACTGATGGTTTGAAAAAATACGGGGCTTCCCCCGGCGCAGTCAATCGACCTCGATCATCGCGGCGTCCGCCTTGCGGAGCGAAAGCTCGTAGCCGCGGACGGTGACTTCGATGGGATCGCCGAGCGGGGCGACCTTGCGGACGTACACCTGCGTTCCTCTCGTGATGCCCATGTCCATGATGCGGCGCTTCACCGCACCCTCGCCGTGGAGCTTAACGACTTTGACCGTTGCGCCGACCGGCACTTCGCGCAGAGTTTTCATGCCCTTGCCTCCTTGTATTTCATATTTTTGTTAAACCATAATCTTCCGTGCCAGCTCGTCGCTGACCGCAACGCGGGACTCCTTGACCTTTACGATCACGTTTCCGCCGAGCGAGCTTACGATGCTCACCTCGCCGCCGACCGTAAAGCCGAGATCTTCCAGATGGCGCTTTGTTTCCGGGCTGCCGCCAATGCGCCGGACGATCCGCGCCTCGCCGATGTTCGCCAGTACCAGAGGCATCATATCTGTCCCTCCTTATATGTTAGCTTACGCTAACCGTTGGTTAAAACAAATCGTTAGCTCTCGCTAACTGCGCTTATATAATAGTTATCCGGCGCTAACTTGTCAAGAGGAATTTGTGAAAAATCTGCCGAATTGTGAATTTGCTGCAAAACATTGCGTTTTCCGTCCGTTCATGGTATGCTTATGCTAACTCGAAAAGGAGACAATGCCATGACCTTGCAGGAATCCGGGGAAATGTACCTTGAAACCATTTACCGCCTTTCGCAGTCTCTGCCGGTCGTGCGCTCGATCGATGTGAGCGAGTACATCGGCTACTCGAAGCCATCGGTCAGCCGGGCGATCGGCATATTGAAGACGCAGGGATACGTTACGGTGGGCGCGCTCGGCGCGATCACGCTCACGGACAAGGGCCTGGAGCGCGCGCAGCACATTTTTGAGCGGCACACCTGTCTCACGAAGCTGTTCACCCTGCTCGGCGTGAGCGAGGAGACCGCCGCCGGGGACGCCTGCCGTGTGGAGCACTACATCAGCGACGAGACGTTCCAGGCTCTCAAGCGCCATCTCGCGCAGCACACGGAGCCGGGCGACGCGCGGTAAGGAAAAATAAAATCCGGCAAAAGCCTCTCCCCGCCGTATTCCGGCGGGGAGTGCCGCTCTCTGGCCGACAGGGCTTTCGGCCGCAGCTCCGGCGGGCTTTTTTCGCGGGGTTTTGCATTTTACGCGGATTTTACACAATCGGGGTTTTCCTCTTTACACTCGATATAGTATGATATGCTCGAGAAAATGAGAGGGGGCGTCCTTATGATATATTGTGTGGAAGACGACGCCAGCATCCGCGAGCTGGTGCTTTACACGCTGCGCGCATCCGGCTTTGAGGCGCGGGGCTTTGCCGAAAGCGGCGCTTTCTGGGAGGCGATGTGCGAACACGCGCCGGATCTTGTGCTGCTTGACATCATGCTCCCCGGCGAGGACGGTCTGGAAATACTGAAAAAGCTGCGCTCCTCTCCGATCACGGAGCAGCTTCCCGTCATTCTTGCGACGGCGCGCGGCAGCGAGTACGACAAGGTCGTTGGGCTGGATACCGGCGCGGACGACTATCTCGCCAAGCCCTTCGGCATGATGGAAATGGTCTCGCGCATCCGCGCGGTGCTGCGCCGCACGGTGCGGCAGCCGTCCGGCGTTCTCTCCTGCGGCGGCGTCACGCTCGACGAGGGCCGCCATACCGTCACGGTGAACGGCCGCCCCGTTTCGCTCACGCTCAAGGAATACGAGCTATTGAAGCTGTTTCTCGAAAATATCGGGCAGGTGTTCTCGCGCGAAGCGCTTCTCACCCGCGTATGGGACGCCGATTACGTCGGGGAGACGCGCACCGTGGATGTGCACGTCGGAACGCTGCGCACAAAGCTCGCCGAATGCGGCGGGCTGATCGAAACGGTGCGCGGCGTCGGTTATAAAATGGAGGGCGCGAAATGAGCCGGAAAATCTTCACCGCTATCTGGGGCGCGGCGCTCGCGGTGTTTCTCGCGTCGCTCGTCTTTATCATGGGCATATCGTATAACTACTTTACCGGCGTGCAGATGAAGCAGCTGCACGCGGAAACGGCGCTCGCCGCGCAGGGCGTGTCGCTCTGCGGCAAGGACTACTTTGCCGGCCTCTCGACCGACGATTACCGCGTCACCTGGGTCGGCGCGGACGGCACGGTGCTCTTCGACACCGAGGCGGACGCCTCGCGCATGGAAAACCATCTCGAGCGCGAGGAGATCCGCCAGGCGCTTGAGACCGGCACGGGCGAGGCGCGCCGTTACTCCCCGACGCTCGCCGACCGCCAGCTTTACGCCGCGCAGCGGCTGCCGGACGGGACGGTGCTCCGTCTCTCCGTCGTGCAGCTCGCGCTCTGGTCGCTCGTGCTTGGGTTCGCGCAGCCGATCTGCCTTGTGGCGCTGCTCGCGCTCGTGCTCTCGTTCCTGCTCGCCTCGCGGCTCACAAAAAAAATCGTCGCGCCCATCAACGCCATTGACCCGGACAACCCGATGAAGTATTATGAAAGGGACGAGTACCGCGAGGTCGAGCCGCTTCTGCGGCGCATTGCCGCGCAGCAGGCGCAGCTCCGGCGCGACCGCGCCGAAATCGAGCGCGCCTCGCTCATCCGGCAGGAGTTCACGGCGAATGTTTCCCACGAGCTGAAAACGCCGCTGCACGCCATCTCTGGATATGCGGAGCTTCTCGAAAGCGGCCTTGCGAAGCCGGAGGACGTAAAGCCCTTCGCCGGAAAGATCCGCACCGAGTCCGGCCGCATGACGAAGCTCGTCGAGGATATCATTGATCTCACCCGGCTCGACGCGGGCGGCGAGGAATATGTGTTCGAGTCCTGCGATCTTCTCCGCATCGCGGAAAACGCCGTGGACAGTCTGGAGACGGAGGCCGCGGGCGCCAACGTGACGCTCGCGCTCAAGGGCGTGAGCGCGCCGATGCAGGGCGTACCGCAGCTTCTCCACAGCATCGTTTACAATCTCTGCGACAACGCCATCAAGTACAACCGCCCCGGCGGGCGCGTCGATATCACCGTCACGCCGGAGGACGGCGCCGTCGTTCTCACCGTGAGCGACACCGGCGTCGGCATCCCGAAGGACAGCCAGAGCCGCATTTTCGAGCGGTTTTACCGCGTGGACAAGAGCCGCTCCAAGGCCGTCGGCGGCACAGGGCTCGGTCTGTCCATCGTGAAGCACGCCGCGCTCCTCCAGAAGGCGGACGTGCGCGTTGAAAGCGAGCCGGGCGAAGGCTCAACGTTTACCGTGACGTTCCCGGAAAAATAAACGGCGGCGGCGCGTAAATCGGCGGCGCGGACGGCAAAAACGCCGCCGCACGCTCTGTCCGAAGCCCGCTCGCCGCGGGTTTTCGGCGTATTGCGCCGTAAGATCAGAAAACAAGGAGGAATTGTATGCTCAATTTTAACGACAAAAAAGGCTTTATCTGCGATATGGACGGCGTGATCTATCACGGCAACAAAATTCTCCCCGGCGTGCCGGAGTTTATCGACTGGCTGCAGCGCACCGGCAAGGAATATCTCTTTCTTACGAACAACAGCGGCTGCACGCCGCTCGAGCTAAAGCAAAAGCTCGCGCGCATGGGGCTGGACGTACCCGAGGCGCGGTTTTATACGAGCGCGCTTGCGACGGCGGCGTTCATCCGCGACCAGTCGCCGGGCTGCTCGGCTTACGTCATCGGCGAGGCGGGACTTCTCAACGCCCTCTATGACGCGGGCATCACGATGAACGACGTAAATCCCGACTATGTGATCGTCGGCGAGGGGCGGAACTATTCTCTCGACTCGCTCACGAAAGCGACGAATCTTGTTCTCGCGGGCGCAAAGCTCATCGGCGCGAACTCCGACCTGTCGGGTCCCATCGAAAAAGGCATCGCTCCGGCGTGCCGCGCGCTCATTGCGCCCATCGAGATGGCCACCGGCAAGCAGGCGTACTTCTGCGGCAAGCCGAACCCGCTGATGATGCGCACCGGACTCAAGCGTCTCGGCTGCCACAGCGCCGAGGCCGTCATGGTCGGCGACCGGATGGATACGGACGTTATTTCCGGCATGGAATGCGGCATGTCCACCGTGCTCGTCCTCTCCGGCATCTCCACGGAGGCGACGCTCGACGAATACGCCTACCGTCCCAGCGCGGTGCTCGACGGTGTCGGCGACATCGTCACGCTGGCCGAAGCCCAGCACGCGGAATAATTGCATTACGCCTCCCCTTGGGGAGGCATTTTCTTCTTAGTCTTTTAAGACTTTTCTTAATATTTTCCGATACACTCTGCTCCGAGGTGATTTGCCATGCGGATTCTGGTTGCTGAGGACGAAAAGAATCTTAACCGCATTCTGACCGAGGCTCTGACCGACGAGGGTTACAGCGTCGATCCCTGCTTTGACGGGCAGGAGGCGTGGGACGCGCTCGCGTGCGCGGAATACGACGTGCTCGTGCTCGATATCATGATGCCGCGCATGGACGGGCTGACGCTCGTGCGTAAGCTGCGCGAGAGCGGCTGCACGACGCCCGTGCTGTTCCTCACGTCCCGAGACAGCGTCGAGGACAAGGTCGAGGGACTGGAGACCGGCGCGGACTACTATCTCGTAAAGCCGTTCCACATGCAGGAGCTGCTCGCGGTCGTGCGCGTGATGGCGCGCAAATATACCGACACGCGCACGAACGTTTATACGCTCGCCGATCTCTCCGTGGACGTGCGCGCGCACACGGCCGTCCGTGCCGGGCGCGTCATTGAGCTGACGAGCCGCGAATACGCCCTGCTCGAATACATGATCCGGAATAAAGGGGTCGTGCTCTCGCGCGAGCGCATTGAAAACAATCTCTGGAACTACGACTACGAGGGCGGCACGAACGTCGTGGACGTGTACGTCGGGTACCTGCGCAAAAAGATCGACGCCGGATTTTCCAAAAAACTCATCCACACCGTGTGGGGCACGGGCTGGGTGCTGCGGGAGGATTGAATATGTCGGCAAAATGGCGGATGGTTCTCTGGCTCACGCTGATGATGCTCCTGCTCGCGGCGGTCACGCTCACGTTCGTGCTGGTCATGAACGGCTCGGTGATCGCCAATCCCGCTTCCCGGCTGGTAAAAACCGTAGCGGACTGCGCCGATGCCGTGGAATTTGACCACGGCGTTTTTGAATGGGACGAGATGAAGGAGTACACGCGCGGCGTGTACTGCACCTATTACGACGCGGAGGGGACATATCTCCGCGGCGCCGTACCGTTTGCGGAGCCGCTGGAGCTGCCGCTGCAAACCGGCTCGGTGCGGCCGGTCTCTGCCGGCGGGAAAGACTGGCTCGTATACGATTCCTATGTCGATATGACGATCACGGGGTTCTGGGTGCGCGGCGTGATCTCGGCGGACGCCGCGGCAGGGCCGGGGCGCGTCATATTGCCGCTTACCTGGTCGCTGCTACCGGTTTTGCTGCTGCTCTCGATCGGCGGCGGCTGGCTCATCGCGCGGGATTCGTTCCTCCCGCTCGAGCGCATCACCGAGGCTGCCGGCAGCATATCCGACGGCGACGATCTCTCCGCCCGGCTCGATCTCCGGCGCGGCCCGCGGGAGATGCGGCGGCTCGCCCACACGTTTGACGGTATGTTCGCCCGGCTCGAAACATCGTTCCTCTCCAAAAAGCAGTTCACTGCCGACGCGTCGCACGAGCTGCGCACGCCTGTGGCGGTGATCCTCGCCGAGTGCGACCGCGCAAAGCGCAAGGCGGAAACGAAGGAGGATTTTCTCGCCTCCATCAACGTCATCGAGCAGCAGGGCAACAAGATGAATACACTCATTGAGCAGCTCCTCTCGCTCACGCGTATCCAGCAGGGCACGGAGAAGTACCCGCTGCGCGTGTGCGATCTCTCCGGCTTTGTAGACGCCTGCTGCGATGAATTCGTCCCCACGGACGAGCGCGGCATGACGCTCGAGACCGATATCGAGCCCGGCATCGAGGCCGCGTACAACCCCTCGCTCCTCTCGCGGGCGATGTTCAACCTGCTGCAGAACGCCTACAAATACGGCGCGGAAAACGGCCGCGTCCTTGTTTCCCTCTTCCGCGAAAACGGCAGCGCCGTGATCTCCGTGAAGGATGACGGCCCCGGCATCTCCAAAGCCGAGCAGGAAAAAATCTGGCAGCGGTTTTACCGGTGCGACAGCGCCCGTCCCGAGGGCGGCACGGGTCTCGGCCTCTCGCTCGTGCGGGAGATCGCGCTCGTACACCGCGCCCGCGCCGAGGTCGTGAGCGAGCCGGGGCAGGGCTGCGATTTCCGCATCGTGCTGCCGCCGACCAAAAATTAGAAACAAAAAATTTTTTCTTTCTTTTTGTTCTTTTAATATTTCTCTTAGAATTCCTTTGTAAACTACAGTCAAGATGAAAGAAACCCCATGTCCCATCGACAAGGGAGTATTTGCAAAGGAGTTTATTATTATGACGAACAACGTTTACGAACTGAATCTGACCGCCGCCGTCGCGCTGAGCGAGGCCGCCCGCAGCGTGGGTGTGAACACCAATGAGATCACCGACGAAGAGATCACGCTGGATAACGGTTACTACGAAGTCCGCTTCACCAGCGACTGGCTGCAGTACGACTGCTACGTGGACGCCGCCACCGGCGAGGTCCCCGGCATCACCTCCATGCCCCTCACTGCGGCCTGAAAATTCAAAGCACGCAAAACCGGCGCCTCCCGCAAACGGGAGGCGCCGGTCTTTTCTTTGAGAAGATGAAGGGATCAAGCCGCGACGGCCTTTGGTTCGAGCGTCGCCAGGAACGGCTTTTTGCGGATGATGAAGTAGCACACGATGTGCGCGGCCGTGGAGAGGATCCAGGAGATCGGATAGGACACATACAGGCTCTCGAGCGTGCCGACGCTCGCAAACACCGTATATACCCAGATGATGCGGAACACGCACGCGCCGACGAACGTCACCGCCGCGGAGAGCATGCTGTACCCGAGACCGCGGTTCACGCCGGACATGGCCGCCATCGTCCCGTCGAGCGCGTAGGTCGTGCAGACGATCATCATGCGGATGAACGCCGCCTGCAGCTCCGTTTCGCTCGAGGTATAGAGCCCCAGCACCTGCCGCCGGAGCACGACCGCGGGCACCGTCAGAACGCCGGTCAAAATCACGACGAGCGCCATGGACCACCGGGCGACGGCGCGCGAGCGCTCATACTCCTGCGCGCCGACGTTCTGGCTCACGGCGGTGGTGGCGGCCTGCATCACGGCGTCCGACGGGCAATAGAGCAGCCCTTCAACGCTCACGCACGCGCTGTTGCCGGCGATGACCGCCGCGCCGAACGAGTTGACCGAGGCCTGAATGATGAAGTTGGAAATGGAGAAGAGCGAGCCCTGGATACCGGCGGGAATGCCGATCTTCATCATTTTCCGGAACACATGGCCGGAGAAGCGCAGCTCCTTGAGGCGCATTTCCTGCGAGCGCAGGAGACAGCGCACCGTGAGGAAGCCGGACACGCACAGGCTGAGCACCGTGGCCAGGGCGACGCCCGCCACGTCGATGCCGACGACGATCACAAAGAAGAGATTCATCATCACGTTCAGCACGCCGGCAACGGCGAGATAGATGAGCGGCTGGCGCGTGTTGCCGAGCGCGCGCAGCGCCGCGGCGGAGAAGTTATACAGCGCCATGACCGGCAGGCCGAGAAAGTAGATGCGCAGATACACCGCGGCGAGCGGCAGCACCTCGTCCGGGCTGCCGACAAGCCGCAGCAGCGGCACCGTGAGCACAAGGCCGATCACGCCGGTGATCACGCCGCCGACCACGCCGGTGATGAGCGTTGTGGCCACGGTGCGGTGCAGCTTGTCGGTCTGGTTCGCGCCGTAATACCGCGCGCAGAGCACGCCGCCGCCCGTGGCAAGACCCAAAAGAACATTGATGATCAGATTGATCATTGCGCCGTTCGCGCCGACCGCCGCCATGGAATGCGGCCGCCCGAACCGTCCGACAACGATGAGGTCGGCGGCGTTGAACGCGATCTGCAGCATGGTCGAGAGCATCAGCGGCAGGATAAACTGCAAAAGCTCCGGCAGGAGCGGGCCTTTTGTCATATTGATCTCAAATCTTTTTTTCATTTACCCACCTCGGCACAAACAATATATAAAATCCGACGTATATAACAGAAGAAAGAACACGAAAAAAATCCGAAAATTTTCTCCGTGTCCGCCTATAGTATTCTTAGTTTATGAAAAATTCAAGTATCTTCGGAAAATTATCCGTTCTGGATAGAAAGCGGCGGGTTTTCCCCGCCGCTTTCTATCCATTTTGCTGTGTGAGCGTCAGTCGGACTTCGCCGGAAGATACGGAATGAGCGCGCTCGCAAAAGCGGGCAGCGCCATCGTCTGCAATACGACGCGCCCCGGACCGGTGACGACGGTGTTGAAAAGACCCTCGCCGCCGAAGAGGACATTCTTCGCGCCGCGGACGGTCTGGATATCGATCCGGCAGGTGGCGTCCATCATGGCAAGATTGCCGGTGTCCACAACGATCTGCTGTCCCGGCGCGAGCGTGTACTCGACCGCCGAGCCGTCGATCTCGAGGAACGCCATGCCGCGGCCGGACAGCTTCTGCATGATGAAGCCCTCGCCGCCGAAGAAACCGGCACCGGCCTTTTTCTGGAAGTGGACGGACAGCTCCACGCCCGGCGTTGCGGCGAGAAACGCGCTCTTCTGCGCGATGACGGGCATATTCGGCGTGATCTCCACGGCGCGGATCGCGCCCGGGAAGCTCGAAGCAAAGGCGATCATGCCGGGGCCGCCCTCGGCGGTATAAGTATTCTGGAAAAGACTCTCGCCGCCGAACATCCGGCCGAGCGCCTTGCCAAGTCCGCCGGCGCCGGTCTCCATGCGCATGTTGGCGCTCATCCAGACCATGGAGCCGCGCTCGGTGATCATGCTCTCGCCCGGCTCCAGATGGCAGATAACAACGGGCATCGGCTCGCCCTGAATGTTGTATTTCATGTTGTTTCCTCCTTATGCTTTGAAGCAAAGCGGCGAAGGGCACCCCTCGCCGCTTTTATCGTTTCAGAAATCGGCGTTGCCGACGGTGCGCGGATGCAGCTCCACATCGCGGATGTTGGAAATGCCGGTCAGGTACATGACCATGCGCTCAAAGCCGAGACCGAAGCCTGCGTGGCGGCAGGAGCCGTAGCGGCGCAGATCGAGATACCACCAGTAATCCTCCTCGTTGAGACCAAGCTCCTTCATACGCGCGGTGAGCAGGTCGAGCCGCTCCTCGCGCTGCGAGCCGCCGATGATCTCGCCGATGCCCGGCACGAGGCAGTCCGCCGCGGCGACGGTTTTCCCGTCGTCGTTCAAACGCATGTAGAACGCCTTGATCTCCTTCGGATAATCGGTAACGAAGAGCGGACGCTTGAAGATCTCCTCGGTGAGATAGCGCTCGTGCTCGGTCTGGAGATCGACGCCCCAGGAAACGGGGTAGTCGAACGCCTTGCCGGACTTTTGCAGCAGCTCCACGGCCTCGGTATAGGTCACGCGGCCGAAGGCGCTGTCGCGCACATGCTCGAGCCGCCCGCGCAGACCCTTATCGACAAATTTTGTGAAGAATTCGATCTCCTGCGGACATTTTTCGAGCACGGCGGAGATGATGTATTTGACCATTTCCTCCATGACGACGAGATCGCCGTCCAGATCGCAGAACGCCATTTCCGGCTCGATCATCCAGAACTCGGCGGCGTGGCGCTGGGTGTTGGAGTTCTCGGCGCGGAACGTCGGCCCGAAGGTGTACACATCGCCGAACGCCATGGCGAAGTTTTCGGCGTTGAGCTGTCCGGACACCGTGAGACTCGTGCGCTTGCCGAAGAAGTCTTTCGAATAGTCGATCTTTCCGTCCGGCGTGCGCGGCGGGTTATCGATGTCGAGCGTAGTGACCTGGAACATCTCGCCGGCGCCCTCGCAGTCGGAGCCGGTGATGATGGGGGTGTTCACATACACAAAGCCGCGGCTCTGGAAAAACTCATGCACGGCGGCGGCAGCGGCGCTGCGCACGCGGAACGCCGCGGAAAACAGGTTCGTGCGCGGCCGGAGATGCTGGATCGTGCGCAGATACTCGACGCTGTGGCGCTTTTTCTGCAGCGGGTAGTCCGGCGAGGAAACACCCTCGACCGTGACGGTCTCGGCCTTGAGCTCGAACGGCTGGGGGGCGTCCGGCGTGAGGACGAGCGTCCCCTCGGCAATGAACGCCGCGCCGACGTTCTGGCGGACGATCTCGTCGTAATTGGCGACCTTCTCACGCTCGAGCACGACCTGCAGCCCCTTGAAGGCGCTGCCGTCGTTCAGCTCGAGGAAGCCGAAATTCTTCATATCGCGGATCGTGCGCGCCCAGCCGCAGACGGTGATGCGCTGCGCGTCAAACGCGGAGGCGTTTGTCCACAGTTCTTTGATCTTGGTTCGTTTCATATTTCCTTCCTCCCGGAGTTTCTGCTTTGTATTATAGGCAGGCGGTATAGCTTTTGCAAGCGCGGTGTTTTTCCGCACGGGGCGGCGCCCCGTGCGCAGCTTCACGACAGTCTCTGCGTATTCCAGAGCGCGGCATACAGCCCGTTTTTCTCCATCAGCTCTTTGTGCGTGCCGTATTCGCTCACGCCCTCCTTATCGATGACGGCGATGTGGTCCGCGCCGCGGACCGTGGCGAGCCGGTGCGCCACAACGATCGTCGTGCGCCCGCGGCTGAGCTTTTCGAGCGACGCCTGAATGGCGGCCTCGGTCACGCTGTCGAGCGCGCTCGTCGCCTCGTCGAGCACAAGGATCGGCGGATTTTTCAAAAACACGCGTGCAATGGCGATGCGCTGCTTCTGTCCGCCGGAGAGCATCGCTCCGCGCTCGCCGACGAACGTATCGTATCCCTGCGGCATTTCCATGATCTCGTCGTGGATGGACGCGAGCATCGCCGCGCGTGCAACCTCCTCGTCCGTTGCGCCGGGGCGGCCGTAGCGGATATTTTCGCGCACGGTGTCGGCAAAGAGGAACACGTCCTGCTGAATGATGCCGATGTACCGGTGCAGCGAGGACTGCGTGACGGAGCGCACATCCTGCCCGTCCACAAGGACCTGCCCGCCGGTCGCATCGTAAAACCGCGGCAGGAGCTGGCTGAGCGTCGTCTTGCCGCTCCCCGACGGGCCCACGAGCGCGAGCGTTTCGCCCGGCGCGATCGTCAGATTCACATGGCGCAGCACCTCTTCGCCGTTCTGATAGTGGAACGACACGTCCCGGTACTCCACGCCGCCTTTTACGTTTTCCAGCTCCTTCGCGTCCGGCGCGTCCTTCACGTCCGGCTCGGTGCGCATGATCTCCAGAAACCGGAGGAAGCCGGAGCTTCCCTTCTGGAACTGCTCGACGAACTGCGTGAGCTTTCGGACCGGCGCCATAAACACCGAAACGTACAGCGAAAACGTGATGAGATCGACCGCGTCCATTTTGCCCTGCATAATGAACACGCCGCCGGCGGCGAGCGTCACGAGCTGCATGAGCGCCATGGCAAATTCGGTCGAGGCGTTGAAGGCGCCGAAAATGCGGTAATAGCTTTTTTTGACCTTTTTGAATTTCTCGTTGGATGCGCGGAACTTGTCCATGGCGTCCTGCTCGTTGGCGAACGCCTTGACGGTGCGGATGCCGGAAACGCCCGCCTCCACGGCGGTATTGATCTCGGCGGTCTCGCGCTTCACGTCCAGACTGCGCGCTCGCAGCCGCAGACGCAGCCGCATCACGACCGCGAGCATCAACGGCAGCAAAAGGAGAAGGATCAGCGTAAGCTCCCAGCGGATCGTGGCGAGAACGGCAAGCGCCCCGGCGATCGTGAGAAAGGCCTGGATCACGGTCTCCGGGCCGTGGTGGGCAAGCTCGGTGATATCGAAAAGATCGGTCGTCATGCGGGACATGAGCTTGCCGGTGCGGTGCTTATCAAAGAAGGCGAACGAGAGCGTCTGCACCTTGGCAAAAATATCCTCGCGCATGTCCGCCTCAACGCGCACGCCGAGCTCGTGGCCGTACACGGTCACGATATACTGCGCGAGCGCCCGCAGCAGATACGCGCCGAGAAGCCCCGCCATCAGCAGAAAAAAGGCTTTATATAAGCCGTTCGGCAGCAGGCGGTTGAGCGCGTAGCGCGTGGCGTACGGGAACACCAGCTCCGCCGCCACGGCGAAGACCGCCATGGCGAGATCGAGCAGCAGCAGCTTCCTGTGCGGGGCATAGTAGGAAAAGAACACCCGCACGCTGCCCTGTGTAAAGTCTTTCTTTTTCTTCACAGAATTCACGCCAGCCTTTCGCGCTCCGCGACGGCAAGCGCATCGCAGCGGTTATTGTATTCGTTGTCGGCATGGCCGCGCACCCAGACGGCGGTGACGCGGTGCTTTTGCAGGAGACTGTCCAGCTCCTGCCACATCTCCGCGTTTTTCAGCTCGCCGTCGCGCCGCTTCCAGCCGCGCTTTTTCCAGTCGCGCAGCCAGCCGTTGTTCAAGGCGTTCACAATATACTGGCTGTCGGAATAAAGCTCCACGGCGCACGGCTCTTTGAGCGCCTTGAGCCCTTCGATGACGCCCGTGAGCTCCATGCGGTTGTTCGTCGTGTCCTTTTCGCCGCCGGAAAGCTCCTTGATGCTGTCTCCGTAGCGCAGGATGGACGCCCAGCCGCCGGGACCGGGATTGCCGGAGCAGGCGCCGTCGGTATACAGAATGACGTTCTTCATATTTCTCCCTGAATGGTTTCCCTCTTATAGTCCGCGCTCGTAGCGTTCGCGCAGCGTGCGGTACTCCGCCTTGTCGATGATGCCGTTTTTGAGAAACGTGTCGAGCTGCGCGATGCGCTGCGCCCTGTCGTGGGCAAAGTGATCCTCGCCGGTATTGTCGCACACGACGCACGCGGCATCCGGCATGTCCGGCGGCAAGGGATGCCGCGACGCTCTCTGCGCCTGCGCCATCCGCTCGTCCCGCTTTTTGAGCTGTTCTTCGAGCGTCGTGCCCGAGGGGGTAACCCATTTTTTGGCGTTTTGCGCAACATACCGGACGACCGCCGCGACGATCAGAAGAACGATGACAGAATAGAGATAATTCGTGTTCATTTATTCCTCCTCCGGTGTTTTCCCGGTTCCGGCTTCCTCCTTCTCGTCCGGTTCGCGCTCGGCGCGGGCCATGGCGGCGACGCGCGCGCCCTCCGCCGGGCGCATCAGCCGCACGCCCTGCGTGGCGCGGCCGAGGAGCGAGATGCCGCCGGCCTCTATGCGGATGATCGTGCCGTCGTCCGATACGAGCAGGATATCCTCGTCGCCGGTGACCTTTTTCGCGCCGACGATCCCGCCGGTTTTCTGCGTGATCCGGTAGGTCATAAGCCCCTGCCCGCCGCGGTTTTGCACGGTATATTCGCCGATGCGGGTGCGCTTGCCGTAGCCGTTCCCGGTAACGGTGAGCACCGCCGCGTCCTCGTCGGTCGCGCGTACCGCCGCGACGACCTCGTCGCCGTTTCTGAGCCGGATGGCGCGCACGCCGGCGGCCGTGCGGCCCATCGGGCGGACGTCGTTTTCGTCAAACCGGATGGCCATGCCGCCGCGCGTCACAACGAGCAGCTTCTCGCTGCCGTGCGTCGTGAGCACCTGCACCAGCTCGTCGCCCTCGCGGATGTCGAGCGCGCGGATGCCGTTTTTGCGGACGTTCTTGAGTTCTCCCTGCGACATGCGCTTCGTAATGCCGTTCTTTGTGAAGAACATGATGAAATCGTCCTCCTGCAATCCCTTGCCGCGGAGCATCGCGGAGATCTTCTCCTCCGGCTCAAGAGGCAGGATATTGACGATGTTCGTCCCGCGCGCGCCGCGCCCGGCCTCGGGGATCTGGTAGCCCTTGCGGACGTACACCTGCCCGCGGCTCGAGAAGAACAGAACGTAATTGTGCGTCGAGGCGGTGAATACGCTCTCCACATAGTCCTCCTCGCGCGTGGCCATGCCGCGCACGCCCTTTCCGCCGCGGCTCTGCGCGCGGTACTCGGCGGCGGGGGTACGCTTGATGTAGCCGTTGTGCGAAAGCGTAAAGACGCATTCCTCCTCGGCAATGAGATCCTCCATATCGATCTCGTCGGCGACGTCCTGAATTTCCGTCTTGCGCTCGTCGCCGTACTTGTCGGCAATGGCGAGAAGCTCGTCCTTCAAAACGCCCTTGAGCTTTTCGGGGTCTTCGAGCAGGGAGACGAGATACGCGATCTTCTTTTCCAGCTCGTCATACTCGTTCTGGAGCTTTTCGCGGTCGAGTCCCTGCAGCGCCTTGAGGCGCATATCGAGAATGGCCTGCGCCTGCACGTCGTCCAGTCCGAAGCGCGCCATGAGGTTTTCCTTCGCGTTATCGTAGCTTGTGCGGATGATACGGATGACCTCGTCGATGTTGTCCTGCGCGATGAGCAGTCCCTCGAGGAGATGGGCGCGCTCGCGCGCCTTGCGGAGATCGAACTTTGTGCGGCGCGTGATGACCTCTTCCTGGAACGTCAGATACTCGTCGAGAATGTGGCGCAGGGAGAGGATCTTCGGCTGGCGCTGGTTATCGACGAGCGCCAGATTGATGATGGAAAACGTGCTTTGCAGCTGCGTCTGGGCAAAGAGCTTGTTGAGCGCCACCTGGGGGTTGGCGTCTCTTTTCAGCTCTATGACGATGCGCATGCCGTTGCGGTCGGACTCGTCGCGCAGATCGGAGATATCGTCGAGCCGCTTGTCCTTGACCTGCTCGGCGATATTTTTGATGAGCATCTTCTTGTTGACCTGATACGGAAGCTCATTGACGATGATGCGGGTACGGTTCTGGCCGTGCTCCTCAAATTCGGTGCGCGCGCGGATGGTGACCTTGCCGCGGCCCGTGGCGTAGGCGGCGCGGATCCCGGCGCGGCCCATGATGATGCCCTTCGTCGGGAAGTCGGGGCCGTGGACGTGGCGCAAAAGATCGTCGAGCGTCGCGTTCGGATTGTCGAGCACCTCGACCGCCGCGCCGATGACCTCGCGCAGGTTGTGCGGCGGGATGTTCGTCGCCATGCCGACGGCGATGCCCGAAGAGCCGTTCACGAGAAGCTGCGGGATGCGGCTCGGAAGCACGCGCGGCTCCTTGCGCGTTTCGTCAAAGTTGGGGTCCCAGTCTACGGTTTCCTTGTCGATGTCGCGGAGCATTTCGTCCGCCATGCGGGCAAGGCGCGCCTCGGTGTAGCGGTAGGCCGCGGGGGGGTTGCCGTCCACGTCGCCGAAGTTGCCGTGGCCGTCGATGAGCGGGTAGCGCAGCGAGAAGTCCTGCGCCATGCGGACGAGCGCGTCGTACACCGAAGCGTCGCCGTGGGGGTGGTACCGGCCGAGCACGTCGCCGACGGCGGTGGCGCACTTGCGGTACGGCTTGTCGCGGGTGAGGCCGTCCTCGTACATCGCATACAGAATGCGGCGATGGACGGGCTTGAGTCCGTCGCGCACGTCGGGCAGGGCGCGCCCGACGATGACGGACATGGCGTATTCAATATAGCTCTTTTCCATTTCCGAGACGAGCTCGGAGGAAACGATATGCTGCTCGGGGAAGGCGATGTCTTCCGGCTTATAATCGCGTTTGTGTGCCATTGTGCCGCCTCCTTAATAATCCAGATTGACGACGTAGCGCGCCTTGGTCTCGATCCATGCGCGGCGCGGCTCCACCTCGTCGCCCATGAGAACGGTGAAAATCTCATCGGCGCGCTGCGCGTCCTCGAGCGTGATGCGGCGGAGCGTCCGGCGCTCGGGGTCCATCGTCGTCTCCCAGAGCTCGTGCGGGTCCATCTCGCCGAGACCCTTGAAGCGCGAGATGTCCACCTTTGCGTCCGGGTTGTCGCCGCGCAGCTCGCGGGAGATGGCGTCGCGCTCCTCGTCGGAGTACGCCACGCGCTGCTGCTTGCCGCGGCTGAGCTTGAACAGCGGCGGCACGGCGGAATAGACATAGCCGTTTTCTATGAGCGGCCGCATATACCGGAAGAAGAACGTCAAAAGCAGCGTCCGGATATGCGAGCCGTCCACATCGGCATCGGCCATAATGATAATTTTGTGATAGCGCAGCTTATCGATGTTGAACTCGCTGCCGATGCCCGCGCCGAGCGCGACGATCAGCGGATAGAGCTTGTCGTTGCCGTAAATCTTATCGACGCGCGCCTTTTCCACGTTGAGCATCTTGCCCCACATGGCGAGGATGGCCTGAAAGCGGGAGTCGCGTCCCTGAATGGCGCTGCCCGCGGCGCTGTCGCCCTCGACGATGTAAATCTCGCAAAGGGACGGGTCGCGCTCGTTGCAGTCCTGCAGCTTGTCCGGCATCTGACCGGATTCGAGCCCGGTCTTGCGGCGGATGCTGTCGCGCGCCTTGCGCGCGGCCTCGCGCGCGCGGGAAGCGGAAATGCCCTTTTCCAGGATCTGCTTGGCAACGGCGGGGTTTTCCTCAAAGAACTGCTCGAGCTTGTCGCTCACAACGCCGTCCACCATCGTGCGGATGTCGCTGTTGCCGAGCTTGGCTTTCGTCTGGCCCTCAAACTGCGGATTTTCCAGCTTGACGGAGATAACGGCGGTCAGCCCCTCGCGGCAGTCCTCGCCGGAGAGATTCTCATCGTCCTTCAAAATCTTGCGGGATTTGCCGTAGGCGTTGATAACGCGCGTGAGCGCCGTGCGGAAGCCGGTCTCGTGCATACCGCCCTCGGGCGTGAGAATGTTGTTGGCGAAGGACTCGATGCGCTCGTCGTAGCCGTCGTTCCACTGCATGGCGATCTCGCACACGGAGGTGTCCCGCTCGCCGGACATATAAATGACGTTCTCGTGCACCGGCGTTTTGTGGCGGTTCAGCTCGGTGACGAACTCGCGGATGCCGCCCTCGTAGCACAGCTCCTGCCGCTGCTCCTGCCCGGGGCGCTTGTCCTCCATGACGATGGTGAGACCGGCGTTGAGAAACGCCTGCTCGCGCATGCGCTTGAAGAGCACGTCATAATGATAGACCGTATCGTCAAACATCTCGGGGTCGGGATGGAAGCGCACCTGCGTGCCGTGCCGGTCGGTTTTGCCGACGATCTTCATCTCCTGCGTAATGTGGCCGCGGGAGAATTTCATCTCGTAGATGTTGCCGTTTTTGAATACGCGCACTTCAAGCCAGTCCGAAAGTGCGTTTACCACGCTCGCGCCGACACCGTGCAGACCGCCGGAGACCTTATAGCCCCCGCCGCCGAACTTGCCGCCGGCGTGCAGCACCGTATAGACGACCTCGAGCGCGGGCTTGCCCGTCTGCTCCTGAATGTCCACGGGAATGCCGCGGCCGTTGTCGGTCACGCAGATGCTCTCGCCGTCCTCAATGGATACCTCGATATGCGTGCAGAAGCCCGCGAGCGCCTCGTCGATGGCGTTATCGACGATCTCATATACCAGATGGTGCAGACCGCTTGAGCTCGTCGAGCCGATGTACATGCCCGGACGCATACGCACCGCTTCCAGACCCTCCAGGACCTGGATCTGGCTCGCGTCATAGGAATTGGGATTGACCGGTGTATTTTCCGACATGGGTGTTCCTCCATGAGTTTAATCAAAGGATAGATTCTCCGCGCGCTTTAAAAGCGTCGCGGTGTTGAGCTGTGACAGATAGATCCGGGTAACTCCGTCCTCCCGGCAGACGACGAACGATTTGGGAAGATCGTCCGCCACATTCACGACCTTGCCCGCCTTTTCCGCGGCACGGAGCGCGGAGCGCGTGATATGCGAGGCACTGGCGTTATCGAGATCGCACACGGCGACGATGCTGTCGGTCCGCACGACCGTTTCCGCGCCTAAGTGGAGGTACATGATCCGTTTACCCGTCCTTTGTCCATATAAAGTACGCGCCCGCCCGTCATGCGCTCGACGCTTGCCGCCTCACAGCAGCTCACAAGCGTCTGTCCGCCGCCGATGCGGTTCAAAACAAACTCCTGCCGGGCGCTGTCCAGCTCGGAGAGTACATCGTCGAGCAGCAGCACCGGCGTCTCGCCGGTCTCGGCGAGAAAAATCTCCCGCTCGGCGAGCTTTAGGGAGAGAGCCGCCGTGCGCGTCTGTCCCTGAGAGGCGTAGCTGCGCGCGTCCGCGCCGTTGATGGCGATCCGAAGATCGTCCTTATGCGCGCCGACAAGACAGAGACCGCTGTCGAGCTCCGCGCCGCGAAGCTGGCGCTGCCGCTCGGAAACGGCCTCGTATATCTCCCGCTCGCCCGCCGCCGGATCGGTCACGGTCGAAACGGTGGTATAAGTGAGCGTCAGCTCTTCCGCTCCGCGGGAAAATTCGCTCTGCACGCTTTGCGCGGCCTCGGAAAGCCTCCGCGCAAACGACGCGCGGTAGCGGATGATCTTTGCCGAGCACAGGCACATTCCGTCCGAAAAGACGTCCAGCGTGTCCAGAAGCGAGGGCTTTTCCCGCCAGTCGCGTAATATGCGCGTTTTGTTCTCCTGCAGCCGCCGGTATTCGGCGATGAGCGCGCCGTACCCGGGGCGGAGCTGCGTGATGGCGGCGTCGAGCATCCGCCGCCGGAGCGCTGCGGCGCCCCGGATCATGGCGAGATCGTCCGGGGAAAAGAGGATCGCTTTCAGGCACTGCTCTGTTTCTCCCGCCGAGAGCTTCACGCCGTTGCGCTTCATTGTGCGCGTCCGGCCGCGGCGGAGCAATATCTCCATGCGCTGCTCTCTCTCGGACGCGAAATACTCTCCGCGCACCGCCGCCTCGTCCTTTTCAAAGGCGATGAGCTCCTTATCGTAATACGTGCGGAAGCTCTTCGCGCCGGTGAGCAGGTACACCGCTTCCAGAAGCGTCGTTTTCCCCTGCGCGTTTGCGCCCGCGATGACGTTCACGCCCGGCGAAAACTCGCACCGGCCGCTCTGCAGCAGACGGAAATTCTCCGTCTGCACGGCATCGACGCGCATCAGCCTTCCGAGCGCAGACGCACGGGCAGGATCATATAAAGGAAGCTGTCGCCGCCGTCCTCCGGCGTGATGATGCACGGCGCGCTGCCGTTGACGATGTTGATGCGCAGCGTGTCCGCGGGCGCGGCCTTGAAGGCGTCCATGAGATAGCTGTTGTTGAAGCCGATGATCATTCCGCCGCCGTCTCCCTCGAGCGGACAGCAGTCCTCGGCGCGGCCGAGCGGCGTGGCGCAGGTGATGGTGAGCATGTTTTCCCCGAACACGCACCGGAGCGGGTTTTTCGTGCGGTCGTCGATGATGAGGCTCACGCGGTCCGTACAGCGCAGAAGATCGGCGCGCTGCGCTTTGAGCTGGATGGGAAACTCGCCGGGAACGGTCTTGCGGAAGTTCAGAAATTCTCCCTCCAGACGGCGGGAGATGAGCACCGTATCGCCCACGGAGAACGAAACGTGCTTGCTGCCGACGGCGATCTTTACCGGCTCCTCGGGACTCATGCAGATCTTTTCCAGATCGGAGAGCGCCGCGCCGGGCACGATGAATTTCAGGCTTTCCGCATCGCACGTCTCCACGGCCTCGCGGCGGAGCGCCATGCGGTAGCCGTCCACGGCCACCATGGTCATTATGTTGTTTTCCACCTCGATGAGCGCGCCGGTATACACCGGGCGCGATTCGTTTGTGGAGATGGCGAAGCTCGTTTCGGCGATCATGCGCGCCATGGTATCCTGCGGCAGGGAAAGATTGCTGCTGTAATCCAGCGAGGGAAGCTCCGGAAAATCGTCCGACGCCGTGCCGGAGATGGTGTAATCGGCGTTGCCGCAGGCGATGTTCACCGCGTTGTTCCCGTCCGAGCAAACGGAAACGACGCCGTCCGGCAGCTTGCGCACGATGTCGCCGAAGAGCTTGGCGTTGATCACAACGCTGCCCGGCGCGGAAACGTCCGCTTCAAACGTCGTATAAATGCCCTTTTTGAGATCGTAGCCCGTAATGCGGACATTGTGTCCGGCCTCGATGAGCAGACCTTCCATCGCCGGGATCGGGCTTTTGGAGGCGGCGGCGCGGCCCGCGGTGGCGACGGCGAGACTGAGCAGATATTTTTCGCAGGTAAATTTCATGATAATTCCTCCGTTTCTTTCAGAAAGAAAGACAGATTATTTTTCAGAAGCGAGTAACAGTAGAGAAAAAACTTGTGGAAAATTCCGGGAAAGTCTTGAAAATCAAGAAAAACCGATGTGGAAAACTTCACCGGTTTTTCCCACAGTTTCCACAGCGGAGAGAGGAAAAAAAGTTTTGAACATTTATAAACAGCTTTTCCACATGCATTCTGTGGAAAACGTTGTTTTTTTCTATGCCTTGGAATTGATGTTGTAGGTAACGTCCCGTATGACCATGGCAAATTCCTGACTGGCCTGCATCATATCCTCGATCTTTCGGATGGAGGCGAGGACGGTCGCGTGATTTCGCCCCTCAAACTGCGCGCCGATGTCGGTGAGAGCCATGTTTGTGAGATTCCGGCAGAGATACATGGCGACCTGCCGCGCCGTGGCGGTGTTTTTCTGGCGGGACTGCCCGCGCAGCGCCTCCTCCGAAACGGAAAAGTACCGCGCCGTTTCCGCAATGATGACATTCGGCGTGGGGACGTAGGTTCCGACGCGGATCACGTCCTTGATGGCGCGGCGGACGCTGGAAACGGTGATGTCGTCCTCGAGAAGATCGCGATAAGCGGTGAGCTTTTTCACAACGCCCTCCAGCTGGCGGATGTTCGATGTGACCGTCTCGCCGATGAACGTTACAACGTCGTCCGGCAGCACAACGCCGAACTGCGCGGCCTTGTTGCGCGTGATGGCCATGCGCGTTTCCAGATCCGGCGGCTGCACGTCCGCCATAAGGCCCCATTCGAGCCGCGTGCGGATACGGTCCTCGAGCTTGTTCATCTCCATCGGCGGGCGGTCGGACGTGACGACGATCTGCTTGCCCGCTTCATAGAGCGTGTTGAACGTATGGAAGAACTCCTCCTGCGTCTGCTGCTTGCCGGCGATAAACTGAATATCGTCCATCAGCAGAAGATCGGCGCTGCGGTACTTTGCGCGCAGCTCCTCGCCGCCGCCGACCTGAATGGCGTGAACGAGATCGTTCGTAAAGTCGTCGCCCTTGACGTACACGATCTTCGCTTTCGGGTTTTTCGTATGCAGCGCGCTGCCGATGGCGAGAAGAAGGTGCGTTTTGCCGAGACCGGAGTTGCCGTAAATGAAGAGCGGGTTATAGAGCTTGCCGGGATTTTCCGCCACGGCAACGGCGGCGGCGTGGGCGTATTTGTTCGACGGCCCTACGACGAAGTTATCGAACGTGAAGCCCGCGACCTCCGGGAGCGTATCGTCCGTTCTCGTTTCGGAGATGTAGCTGTCCAGCTCGTCCCCGGCGAGGATCGTCAGCTTGAATTCGGCGGAGAAAATATCGCTGAGAGCATCGACGATCGTCTGGGCGAAGCGGGTCTGGATGATGTCGCGCTTAAACTCCGTGGGCGTGTGTATGACGAGCCGGTTATTCACGATCTCGACCGGCGTACAGTCGTCAAACCAAGTGTTCAGCGCCGTGGCGGTCAGATTCTGTCCGAGAACGGCAAGAACGCTGCTCCATATGTCGTTGAGGGAATTCATTCTTTCTCTCTCTCCTTGTTGCGTAGGCGCGCAAGAGCGCTATTATCAGCTATTATAAATATAACACTTTTTTTCGGATATGTAAACATATATATTATATAATGTAATATATTTATAAATTAAGATATACATTATACTGCATAAAAAGAAAAAGGCGGAAAATTGACTTTTTCCCGGCCGGCCGATATAATCAAAACAAGAAGATTCCCTTGCCCGGGAAAAAAACGATGGGAAAACGGAAGAAGCCATGAAGAAAAAAGCTTTGATATGGATTTTTATTGCGGCGGTCCTCGTTATTGCGGCGGGGCTGTTTCTTATGCGTCGGGCCGGCAAGGACGGAGACGGCGCCGCGGAAACGCCGACGCAAGCCGCCGCGCCGCAAACGCCCGAACCGGCGGCGATCGGCGGAAAAATCTTTGATGCCGAAAGCGAGACCGTGATCGTCCGTGACGCCGCCGCCGAAGAGCTGCGCGCAGCGCTGGAACGCCTTCCCAAGCTGCAAACGCTCGTACTGACGGAGAGCACGCTTTCGTTCACCGAGCAGCTCGCGCTCGTGAACGATTTTCCGGACGTGGCGTTCACCTGGGACGTGACGGTCGCCGGGCGGACGATACCCTCCGACGCCGCGGCGCTCGATTTTACCGGCACGCCGCTCACGCAGGACGAGCTCTCCGCGCTTTCTGCGGCGATGCCGCTCTTTTCCCATGCGGAGAGCGTAACACTCACCGGCTGCGGCCTCTCCGAAGAGGCGCTGCGCTCCTTCTCCGCGGCGCACCCGGAGGTACTGACCGTTTGGGAGACGTCCCTTTTCGGCGTGACCTTTTCCACGGACGCGGAGGAGATCGAGTTTTCGGATATCCCGCTCACCGTGGAGGACGCCGCGCAGATCGAGGCCATGCTCCCTTACATGCCGAATCTCAAAAAGGTCGTGATGCTGCGCTGCGGCATTTCCAATGAGGATATGGAGACGATCAATCTCCGGCACGAGGACGTGCAGTTCGTCTGGATGGTACAGGTCTATGCCTACGGCGTGCGCACGGACCAGACGTATTTCTCCATTTATAACTGCGAGTATTTTTACGGTGAGTACGACCATCTTGCGGACGATCTGCGCTACTGCCACGATATGATCGCCGTCGATCTCGGCCATATGCATCTGTACGGCGACACCTACTTTCTCACGCAGATGCCGCATCTGCAGTTCCTCATTCTCGCCAGCGCGGGGCCGAACCCCATCCCGGAGCTCGGAACGCTCAAGGAGCTGCGGTTTCTCGAGCTGGGCAAGGCTTCGTTCACGGACATCACCATGCTCTCCGAGTGTACGAGCCTCACGGACATCGATCTGATGTATAAGCGCGTCAAGAGCGCCGAAGTCGCCGAGGCGGACGTGCAGACGCTCTGCAAAATGACGTGGCTCAAGCGGCTGTATCTCGGCGGGAACATGTATAACGAAGAGCAGATGCAGCGCCTGCGCGACGCGCTGCCAAACACACAGATCGTCATTCACAATTCGCCCGAGTGGTTCGCCCAGCGCTGGCGCGAAGCGGAAATCTATTTCGAGATGCGCGACGCGCTGCATATGTATTACATCGACGACGACGGCAACCATGTGCCGGTTAACCCCTACACCGGCGAGCCGAGCCAGTACGACGATACCGACCCGTTCCGGAAATGATCCGAAACGGGGACCGCTCCCGGCTTTACACACATTTTACAACGCCGCGGTAACGGATTTTACACCCCCGCCGTAGAATACTCCCCGACAAGGATCGAAATGTCGGGGAGTATTTTGCGTTTATTATGAAGAAAAAGATTCTGGAAACCACCGTAAAATGGATATTTCTCCTCTGCGGCATCGCGGCGGTGGGATTCGTGCTGTGCATCTGCCTGTATCTTGTGATTTCCGGGATACCGGCGATCCGGGAGATCGGGCTTTGGAATTTTCTTTTCGGCGAGACGTGGAACGCCCCGACGAACGAATTCGGAATATTGCCGTTCATCCTCACGAGCGTGTACGGCACGGCGGGCGCTGCTCCTCGGCGTGCCGCTCGGTATTTTCACGGCGGTATTTCTTGCCAAGGCCGCGCCGCCGCGCGTCGCCGCCGCGGCGCGAAGCTGCGTGGCGCTGCTCGCGGGCATCCCCTCGGTCGTATACGGTCTTGTGGGCATGACGGTGCTCGTGCCGTTTGTGCAGAAATCGTTCTCCCTCTCCTCCGGCGCGTGCCTGCTCACGGCCATTCTCGTGCTGACGGTGATGATCCTCCCGTACATCGTCTCCGTTTCGGAAACGGCGCTGCGCGCCGTGCCGCGCGAATATGAGGAGGCTTCTCTCGCGCTCGGCGCAACGAAGGCGGAAACGTGGTTTTTCGTGTCGCTCAAGGCGGCGAGGAGCGGCGTGATCGCCTCGATTATCCAGGGCACGGGCCGCGCCGTCGGCGAGGCGATGGCGATACTGATGGTTGCCGGCAACGTCGCCAATATGCCGTCGCTCTTTTCCTCCGTCCGGTTTCTCACAACGGCCATCGTCTCCGAAATGTCCTACGCCGCCTACGGCTCCCTGCAGCGCGACGCGCTCTTCTCCGTGGGTCTGGTGCTGTTCCTGTTCATTCTTCTCATCAACGCCGCGCTGCGGCTCATCAGCGAAAGGAGCGTCAAAGCATGAGAAAGCTCCGGGAGATGGTTCTGAAAGCGGCCCTCATCGCCGCGGCGGCGATTACCGGCGGGATCCTTCTTTTCCTGATCGGGATCATTGTAAAGCGCGGGCTGCCGCAGCTCACATGGCCGTTCCTCACGACGGCGACGAGCTATCTTGCCGGCACGACCGGCATCCTCCCCAACATCTGCAACACGCTCTATCTCATTCTCATCGCCATGGGCGCGGCGCTGCCGCTCGGCGTGGGCGCGGCGGTGTACATCACCGAATACGCGGAAAATCCGCGCATCGTGCGGCTCATCAGCTTTGCCGCCGAAACGCTCACGGGCATTCCGTCCATCCTCTTCGGTCTGATCGGCATGCTGTTTTTCATTAAGCTTGCCGGATTGAAGCAGGGCGTTCTCGCCGGCGGGCTTACGCTCGCGCTCATGGTGCTCCCCACGGTCATGGCGAACACGCGCGAGAGCCTGCTCGCCGTGCCGAGAGCCTACCGCGAGGGCGCTCTCGCGCTCGGCAGCGGCAAGTGGCACATGGTGCGCACCGTTGTGCTGCCGAACGCCGTGGACGGCATCGTGACCGGATGCATCCTCTCCGTCGGGCGCATCACCGGCGAGAGCGCGGCGCTCCTGTTCACCGCGGGCTTCGGTCTGCGGCTTCTGGGACTCAAGGCGGCGCTCGAATCCTCCTCGGCGTCGCTTTCCGTGGCGCTGTATCTCTACGCAAGCGAGCAGGGAAAATTTGATATCGCCTTCGGCATCGCGGCGGTGCTGCTTGTGCTGACGCTCGCGCTCAATCTTCTCGCCTCGCTCACGGCGGGCAGGGCACGAAAGGAACGGTGAAGGAAATGGAACCCATTCTGGAAACAAAAAAGCTCGATCTGCACTACGGCGCGTTTCAGGCGCTCAGCGGCATCGACACGGAAATTTTCCCCAACGAGATCACGGCGCTCTTCGGCCCCTCCGGCTGCGGCAAGTCCACGTATCTCAAAACGCTCAACCGCATGAACGACCTCGTGCCGGGCTGCAAAATTGACGGCGCGGTGCTCTTCCACGGCCACAACGTTTACGGCGACAAAATCGACGTTACGGAGCTTCGCAGCCGCATCGGTATGGTGTTCCAGAAACCGAACCCGTTTCCGATGAGCATTTACGACAATATCGCTTACGCGCCCCGGCTGCACGGCGTCCGGGGCCGCGCGGAGCTGGACGAGATCGTGGAAAAATCGCTCAAAAGCGCCGCCATCTGGGACGAAACAAAGGACAAGCTCAAAAAGAGCGCGCTCGGTCTCTCCGGCGGACAGCAGCAGAGGCTGTGCATCGCCCGCGCGCTGGCCGCCGAACCGGAGGTGCTTTTGATGGACGAGCCGACAAGCGCGCTCGACCCGATCTCCACCGGACGCATTGAAGAGCTGGCGCTCGAGCTGAAAAAGACGTACACCATCGTCATCGTCACGCACAACATGCAGCAGGCCGCGCGCATATCGGACAAGACGGCGTTTTTCCTGCTCGGCAAGCTCGTGGAGATGGGCGAAACGGCAAAGATCTTTACCGAAGCCGAGGATAGCCGGACGAGGGATTACGTCCAGGGAAAATTCGGCTGAAAAAAGAAAAAGCCTCCCCTGTCGGGCGGCGTTCGTAAAACAGTTAATCCTCCCTATGATGATTGGTCATAGGGAGGATTTTTCCATTTCGTACTGGCGCGGCAGCGCCCAAGGCTCCCTTGTGTAAAGGGAGCTGTCAGCCGTCAGGCTGACTGAGGGATTGCTTGCAAGCAGCATCGATATACTCACAAACGCCATAGAAGTTTCTGCTGACTTCGTTGTTCGGAATACGTAAAACTCTCAGACCATAGCCTTCCAGAAAAGCGGTACGCTCGGCATCCTTATCCGTACTCTCATCCTCATAGTGCTGCGAACCATCCAGTTCGATGACCAGTTTGGCTTCTGCGCTATAAAAGTCAGCTATATATTTTCCTAAAACTTTTTGACGAGAAAAACGAACTGGATACGAGCGCAAGAAATCATACCACAGGTGTCGTTCTTCCTTTGTCATTTCTTTTCGCAGGTGCTTTGCAAAAGGAACCAGTTGCTTATTGTGCTTATACCGCATCACAATCCCTCCGTCACGGCTTCGCCGTGCCACCTCCCTTTACACAAGGGAGGCTTTGGTGCGCTGCAAGATCGCACATCGCATGATACTCCCGACAAGAGAGTATAGAAGTGCGCCCTTTTTATAGATAACCGCTCGGAATAATCAAAGTTTGTTTCCAACACAATACTTTTCTTCTGCAA
>OLSB01001170.1_pt1 | contig 26768 bp, 20 predicted proteins | sample 1672071 | NCBI WGS metagenome assembly OLSB01 (sample SAMEA3136642, study PRJEB25190) | human gut metagenome | biome: human gut; feature: human-associated habitat; material: faeces | place: Austria | collected 2013 | reverse complement strand
CCATTCAGGTCCGCAAAGAATTGACGGATGAATGGGATGCCCGCGGGGTGCAGAAGGGCGTAGAGTATGCCATCCTCACGGATGAGATATCCCGCGCATGGTCTGGCATGTCCACCCGGCAGTACAAAAATCTGAAGGGTTTGAAAAAGGAAAATCTTCGTGATAACATGACCACGCTGGAACTGGTACTGAACATGCTGGCGGAGGCCACTACTACGGAGATATCCAAGCAGAAAGCACCGAGTACATTTTCGGAGAATATGGCAGTCGCTCGTGAAGGCGGTGAGGCCGCTGGAATTGCCCGGAAAGCAGTGGAGGAGCGCACGGGTGTTCCTGTCATCACACCCAAGAACGCCGCACAGCTCAATCAAGTCGTAACGGACCTGCTGGAGGGCGCAGTCTCCGACACAAAGGAAAAACCGAAAGACAAGTGAGCGTTGCACGTCAAGGTTTTCTTGCCGTCATACGACGATTTTTTGAAAGTAAATTTCGAAAAAAATCTATAGTGTTGAGGTATGACAACTAAAACTCCCGAAACACCTGTGTTTCGGGAGTTTTTTCATGCCCGAAAACAGGTTTTAGCCTTATTTTTAGCCTTATTGGGTCAACCGGCGGAAACTGTACGGATAAAACGCTCCATGCGGTCGGCACTTTACTTGTGCCAGGTCAGTACGCTGCGGTAAGGAGGTCTTTGGCCTCTGCTCGTGTGAGCAACCGCCCACTCCCAAATACCTATAATAAAAAATCCCACATCAGATTTTAGACAGCCCCGCCATCAGAACGGATTGACAATTCGACAAAATGTGATATAATCCCACCGTCTGGAAAAATATAAAGTTGTAACACAGAGGTGTCTGCTCAAAAGCAGATGAAAAGGGAATCCGGTGGGAATCCGGAGCGATGCAGTCACTGTGTACGGGAGCGGCCTTGCAATCCACTGGGAAACTGGGAAGGGCAACGCCGTGATGAACGAAGTCAGGAGACCTGCCTCTGTGTGGAATCTCAAACCTGCTGCCAACGGGTTGGTTTTCCTACGAACTTATGATCCGTCGCGGAGCGCCGCACGGGTGTATATGTAGTAAGAAGCACCGAGGGCGGCTGTGTGAGACACAGCCGCTTTTATATTCTTTCAGAACAAATAATTTGGAAAGAGGTAGATCCCCCATGAAGAAAGCACTTGCCTTTCTGATGGCGGCTGTGATGCTGATGAGCATGCTGACCGCCTGCGGCAACAAGGACGTTGCCGACGACACCAAGGACAACAACGATGTGAACACCGAGGAGACTGACAAGGCCGCCGCCGACAAGGTCGCCGCCCTGATCGACGCCATCTATGTGCAGGAGCGCACCGAGGAGACCGACGCCCAGTGCGAGGCCGCCAAGGCCGCTTGGGATGCCCTGACCGACGCCCAGAAGGCGCTGGTGGAGGGCGAGGAGGCCAGCCCCGACTATTTCGGTCTGGACACCGGCGACGCCTCCAAGGACGATCCCCGCAACCAGGACGAGATCGGCGAGAAGGAGTTGCTGGTGGTGTCCTTCGGCACCTCCTTCAACGACAGCCGCGTAGCCGACATCAAGAGCATTGAGGACGCCCTGCAGGCGGCCAACCCCGACTGGTCCGTGCGCCGCGCCTTCACCGCGCAGATCATCATCAACCACATCCAGGCCCGTGACGGCGAGAAGATCGACAACATGGAGCAGGCTCTGGAGCGCGCTATCGCCAACGGTGTGAAGCAGCTGGTCGTCCAGCCCACCCACCTGATGCACGGTGCTGAGTACGACGAGATGTGCGCCGCCATCGACAAGGTTCGTGACAAGTTCGAGTCCGTTGAGATCGCCGAGCCCATGCTGGGCGAGGTGGGCAACGATGCCACCGTCATCAACGCCGACAAGGAAGCCGCCGCCAAGGCCGTCGTGGCTGCTGCCCTCGAGGAGAGCGGCTATGAGTCCACCGCTGCCGCCAAGGATGCCGGTGTTGCCTATGTGCTGATGGGCCACGGTACGGCTCATGTGGCCAAGGTCACCTACAGCCAGATGGCCACCCAAATGGCCAAGCTGGGCTATGAGAACGTGTTCGTCGGCACCGTGGAGGGTGAGCCCGAGGAGACCTCCTGCGAGGCCGTGATCGAGGCCGTCAAGAACGCCGGCTACACCACCGTGGTGCTGCGTCCCCTGATGGTCGTGGCTGGCGACCACGCCAACAACGACATGGCCGGTGCAGACGATGATTCCTGGAAGACCATGTTCGAGGCCGCCGGCTTCACCGTGAACTGCCAGATCTCCGGCCTGGGCCGTATCGCGGACGTGCAGGCTCTCTATGTAGCCCACACCAAGGCTGCCATTGACGCCATCGCGTAACAAGGACTGAACGGGCTCCGGGGCGGTATATTATCGCCTCGGAGCTTTTTTCAGAGCAAGGAGGACACATAAAAATGAAGAAGTTTCTTTCCTGTCTGCTGGCACTGCTGATGACGGCATCGCTGCTGGCGGGCTGCGGACAGCAGAAAACAGATGACAACAACGGCGGCGATGCCGCCGAGCCCGCGCTGGCGGACGGCGTGTACACCGCGGATTTCAACACCGACAGCAGTATGTTCCACGCCAACGAGACCTGCGACGGCAAGGGCGTACTGACCGTGAAGGACGGGCAGATGACCATTCACGTCAGCCTCGCCTCCACCAGCATCGTCAACCTGTTCCCCGGTTTGAAGGAAGACGCACAGAAGGATGGTGCCATGCTGCTGCAGCCCACCAAGGATACCGTCACCTATCCCGATGGTCTGTCCGAGGAGGTCAACGGCTTTGACATCCCCGTGCCCGCCTTGGACACGGAGTTCGACGTGGCCCTCATCGGCAAGAAGGGCGTATGGTATGACCACAAGGTCTCCGTCTCCAACCCTGTTCTGAAGGAGGATGACGGCGATGACGCTGCCGCCATCGCATTGGCGGACGGCACTTACACCATTGAGGTAGGCTTTGAGGGCGGCTCCGGCAAGTCCCATGTGCTGACTCCCTGCACCCTGAAGGTGGAGAACGGCGCTGCCACCGCCACCATCGTGTGGAGCAGTGAGAAGTATGACTATATGCTGGTGGATGGCCAGCGCTATGACGTTCTCACCACCGAGGGCGGCTCCACCTTCGAGATCCCCGTGCGGGCGCTGGATACCCCGCTGACGGTGATCGGCGATACCACCGCCATGAGCACCCCCCACGAGATCGAGTACACCCTGACCTTTGATTCCGCCACGGCGGTGGAGGCAGCCCAGTGAGGCGTTTTCTCGCCGGGCTGCTGGCGGCGCTGATGGTCTTGTCCCTCTGCGCCTGCGGCACGGCAGACGCCCCTGCCAAAACAGATGGACAAACCGCCTCCATATCGTGGGATGAGTTGGTCTTTGACCGTACCATGCCCCTGCGCTATGCCCAGCAGTTTACCGTAGAGTATGCCGGGGAGAGCTACAAGCGCATCACCATCAACAACGACCGGGTGTACCTGCTGGTAGCAGAGGGCGCGGCGGTGCCTGACGGAACACCCTCCGGCGTCACTGTTTTGCACCAGCCGCTGGACCAGATCTATCTGGTAGCCGCCGCTGCCATGGACTACTTCGACAAGCTGAACGCCATCGACTGTATCACCCTCAGCGGTAAAAAGCAGTCGGACTGGTATATCCAGCGTGCCAAGGACGCCATGGACAGCGGAGCGCTGGTATACGCCGGCAAGTACTCCGAGCCGGATTATGAGCTGATCCTGTCGCAGGGCTGCGATCTGGCGGTGGAAAACACCATGATCTATCACTCTCCGGCGGTACTGGAGCAGCTGGAGCGGCTGGGCATCCCCGTGCTGGTGGAGACATCCAGCTACGAGACCCAGCCCTTGGGTCGGATGGAGTGGATCAAGCTGTACGCGGCGCTGCTGGACAAGGAGGACGAGGCCGAGGCGCTGTTTAATGAGAAGATGGACAGCGTGGCGGACGTACTGGAGCAGCAGCCCACCGGCAAGACTGTGGCGTTTTTCTACATCACCAGCAGCGGCGCTGTAAACGTCCGCAAGTCCACGGACTATGTGGCGAAGTGCGTCACCATCGCAGGCGGAGACTATGTCTCCTTCGATGAATCGGCGGAGGACAACGCCCAGTCCACCATCAACATTCAGATGGAATCCTTCTACCACGGTGCAGTGGACGCCGATGTACTGATCTACAACAGCATCATCGATGGTGAGCTGCACACGCTGGACGAATTGGTGGCACTGGATCCACTGATGGCCGACTTCAAGGCCGTCAAGAGCGGTAATGTGTGGTGCCTGACCAAAAACTTCTATCAGGAGTCGCTGGAGCTGAGTGATCTCATTCTGGACGTGAACCATGCGTTGAACGACGCGCCGGATACGGCTTTTCACTTTCTGACACGGATGAAGTGAGCGTTTTTTACATCATAAGGAGGAGCGGCATGAAGAGGACCCGAACACTTCGCATCTGGGGAGGCTTTTTGCTTCTCCTCCTGCTTTTGCTTGTTTTTTTGATTTGGAACATTTTCGCGGGAAGCGTTTCTCTTTCCGCGTCTGAGATATGGCGGATCCTGCTGGGCAGCGATGCGGGCTTTACCCAAAGCCAGATCATTATGAAGATCCGTCTGCCCCGGCTTCTGTCGGCGCTGATCCTGGGCGGGGCGCTGTCTCTGTCCGGCTATCTGCTGCAAACCTTCTTCCACAACCCCATCGCAGGCCCCTTCGTGCTGGGCATCTCCTCCGGCGCAAAGATGACGGTGTGCGTGGCCATGCTGGCGCTGCTGAGCCGTGGCAAGACCACCTCCTCCGCCATTCTCATCGCAGCGGCCTTCGTGGGCGCTATGGTATCCATGGGCTTCGTGCTGCTGATCTCCCAGCGGGTCAAGCGCATGAGCCTGCTGGTGGTCTGCGGCGTGATGATCGGCTATATCTGCTCGGCGCTCACGGATTTTCTCGTGACCTTTGCCGACGATTCCAGCATCGTGAATCTGCACAACTGGTCTCTCGGCTCCTTCTCCGGCATGAGCTGGGACAACGTAAAGACTATGGCCGTCGTCTGCGGCATCACGCTGCTGCTGACCTTCCTGCTCTCCAAGCCCATCCGGGCGTACCAGTTGGGCGAGGTCTACGCCCAGAACATGGGCGTGCCGCTGCGGGCCTTTCGGACGGCGCTGATCCTGTTGTCCAGTGTGCTGTCCGCCTGCGTCACGGCCTTTGCCGGCCCCATCTCCTTTGTTGGCATCGCAGTGCCGCACCTGATGAAGTCCCTGTTCAAATCGGCGGAGCCGCTGTGCATGATCCCGGCCTGCTTCCTGGGCGGCGGCGTGTTCTGCCTGTTCTGCGACCTTATCGCCCGCACCGCCTTCGCCCCCACAGAGGTGAGCATCAGCTCCGTCACGGCGGTGTTCGGCGCACCCATCGTCATCTACATGATGATCCACAGAAAGGCGGCGTGAGTATGGCAGCATATCTGGAAACAAAAGACCTGTCCGTGGGCTACCACGGCAAGCCGCTGATCGAGGATGTCGCCCTCCATGTGCAGCGGGGCAGGATCGTCACGCTGATAGGCCCCAACGGCTCGGGAAAATCCACCATATTGAAAACCATTATCGGTCAGCTCTCCAAGGTGTCCGGCACGGTGTTTCTGGACGGGAAGGCCATGGAGGCGCACAGCCGCAATGAGATTGCCCGGCGCATGGCCATTCTGATGACGGCCCGGATGGAGCCGGAGCTGATGACCTGCCGGGACGTGGTGAGCAGTGGCCGCTATCCCTACACAGGCAAACTGGGAATCCTCACATCGGAAGACCGGGTCATTGTGGAGCGCTCCTTGGCGCAGGTAGGCGGGCTGGACTTTGCCGACCGGCCCTTCTCCGCCATCAGCGATGGGCAGCGCCAGCGCATCCTCTTGGCGCGGGCGCTGTGTCAGGAGCCGGAGATCATCGTGCTGGACGAGCCCACCAGCTTTCTGGACATCCGCTACAAGCTGGAGCTTTTGACGGTGCTCAAGCGCATGGTGCGGGAGAACCATCTGGCGGTACTGCTGTCGCTCCACGAGCTGGAGCTGGCGGAGCGCATCTCCGACACCGTGGTGTGCGTGGCGGGCGACAGGATCGACCGCATCGGCCCGCCGGAGGAGATCTTCACCCGCGCATATATCGCAAAGCTGTACCAGATGGAGCACGGGAAGTACGACCCCTGCTTTGACAGTCTGGAATTTGTGCCGTAAGGAGTAACGACATGGAAAAACAGGGTGTTTTTTACGCCGTCAGCGTGGGTCCCGGCGACCCGGAGCTGCTGACCCGGCAGGCGTGCCGGGTGCTGGAGGCGTGTGACGTTATTGCGGCCCCTCGAACCAAGGCCGGGCGGATGCTGGCGCTGGACATCGCCGCCGGTGCGGTGGATATAAAGAACAAGACCATTTTGCCGCTGGATTTTACCATGGAGCGAAGTGAGGCGGTACGCGAGGATAGCTACCGCACGGCGGCAGCCGCTATCAAAGCAGAGCTGTCGGTGGGACGGGATGTGGCCATGGTCAATCTGGGCGACGTATCCGTGTACGCCACTGCCTACTATATTTTGGAGCGCATCCGCTCTGACGGGTTTGAGGCGGTGATGTGTCCCGGTGTCACCAGCTTCTGCGCCGTGGCGGCGCGGCTGGGGCGCAGCCTCACCCGCATGGATGAGCCGCTCCACATCCTGCCGGGCAGCGCCGAGCTGAACAACGCGCTGGCGCTGCCGGGAACGAAGGTCATCATGAAATCCGGCAAGGCCATCCGCGAGACGGCGGCGGCGCTGGAGCGCCGCGGTATGGCGGCAAACGCCGGTATGGTGGCGGACTGCGGGCTGGAGACAGAGCAGGTCTACACCGATCTGCGGCAGCTGCCGGAGGAGATCAGCTATTTTGCCACCATTGTGGCGGATTGAGAGGACACTATGCAGAGACGAGTGCCCCGGCTGGTGCTGGCCGGTACCAACAGCGGCTGCGGCAAGACCACCGTCACCTGCGCCGTTTTGCAGGCGCTGGTATCGCGGGGTCTGCGGGTAGGGGCGGCGAAATGCGGCCCGGATTACATCGACCCCATGTTCCATAGCCGGGTCATCGGCGCGAAAAGCTCCAATTTGGACAGCTTCTTTTTTGACCGCGACACCATGCGCTATCTGCTGGCGCACAACGGTCAGGATTGTGATATTGCGGTGATCGAGGGCGTCATGGGCTATTATGACGGGCTGGGGCTGACATCCACCCGCGCCAGCACCTATGAGGCGGCGCGGGAAACCGAAAGCCCCGTGGTGCTGGTGGTGAACGCACGGGGGGCGGCGTTGTCGGTTCTGGCGGCGGTGCAGGGCTTTCTGGACTTCGCGCCGGACAACAACGTGCAGGGCGTCATTCTGAACGGATGCAGTGCCATGAGCTACGGCCCGCTGGCGCGGGAGCTGGAAAACCGTCTGGGCGTCCGCGCCTGTGGCTACCTGCCCCGTCTGCCGGAGTGCGCACTGGAGAGCCGCCATTTGGGGCTGGTGACAGCGGACGAGGTAGAGGATCTGCGGGAGAAGCTGCGGCAGCTGGCGGAGGCGGCGGAAAAGACGCTGGAGCTGGACGCGCTGCTGGAGATCGCCCACAATGCGCCGGTGCTGGACTTCACGCCGCCGGTATTGCCGGAAAAGGGCGCGCCGGTGCGGATCGGCGTGGCCCGCGACCGGGCGTTCTGCTTTTACTATGAGGACAGTCTCGACCTGCTGCGGCAGTTGGGGGCGGAGCTGATACCCTTTAGCCCGCTGGCGGACGAAAAGCTCCCCGACGGTGTGCAGGGCCTGTACTTGGGCGGCGGCTACCCGGAGCTTTACGCGGCGCAGTTGGAGGAAAACCACGCCCTGCGCAGGCAAATCCGAGACGTTGTATACGCGGGGATGCCCTGTATCGCCGAGTGCGGCGGCTTTATGTACCTGACGCAGACCATCGCAGGCCACGCCATGGTAGGCGCGCTGCCCGGTGACTGCTTTGACACGGGGAAGCTGACCCGGTTCGGCTATATCACCGCCACGGCCCGGGAGAACAATCTCCTCTGCCGCGCCGGAGAGCAGGTGCCGATGCATGAATTTCACCACTGGGACACCCCCCAGCCCGGCGATGCTTTTGGGGCGGAAAAGCCCTCCGGCAAGCAGTGGCGCTGTGCGTATGCCACGGACACGCTGTACGCGGGTTTCCCCCACTTCCATTTTTACGCCAAGCCTGTCATGGCACAGCGCTTTTTGGCGGCTTGCAGAAAGGAGACGCTATGATGGAGCAAATGAAGCCTATGGACATTGAGAAGCGCAGCTTCGCCATCATCACAGAGCTGCTGGGCGAGAGAACGCTGCCCCCGGAAAACGAGCTGGTCATCAAGCGGGTCATCCACACCACGGCGGACTTTGACTATGTGGACAATCTGGTCTTTTCCGACCACGCGGTGGAAAAGGGCATCGCCGCCCTGCGGGCGGGCTGTGACATCGTGACTGATACCCAGATGGCCAAGGCCGGGATCAATAAGACCATCCTCGCCTCGCTGGGTGGGGAGGTACACTGCTTCATGTCGGACGCGGACGTGGCGGCGGAGGCCAAGGAGCGGGGCGTGACCCGGGCCTTTGTATCCATGGAGCGGGCAGCAGCCCTGCCCAAGCCCTGCATCTTCGCCATCGGCAACGCCCCTACGGCACTTTTTTCGCTGGAGGCGCTGATGGAGGCCGGTAAGCTCCGTCCCGCCCTCATCATCGGGGTGCCGGTGGGCTTTGTGAATGTGGTGGAGAGCAAGGAGCGCATCATCGAGGCCGCTGCAGCGCCCTACATCGTGGCACGGGGTCGGAAGGGCGGCAGCAATGTGGCGGCGGCCATCTGCAACGCCATGCTCTACCAGATCAGGCGGTAAGCCATGAAGGAATTTGTGATGCGGGACGGGAAAAAGCTCCGTCTGGGCTACACCACCGGCTCCTGTGCCGCGGCGGCAGCCAAGGCCGCCGCATGGATGCTGCTGAGCGGCAGCAAAAAGGAGTCCATCCGCCTGCTGACACCCAAAGGCATGGAGCTGACATTGGCGGTGGAGGACATCTATCTGTCCCCGGACTGTGTGCGCTGCGCCATCCGGAAGGACAGCGGTGATGACCCGGATATCACCCGCGACACCCTGATTTACGCCGAAGTGCAGAAAACGGAGGACGCGGGCATTGTCATCGACGGCGGACAGGGCGTAGGCCGTGTGACCAAGCCGGGACTTGACCAGCCGGTGGGTGCGGCGGCCATCAACTCCGTACCCCGCCGGATGATCCGGGAGAATGTGGAGGAGGTCTGCGGTCTGCTGGGCTACACCGGCGGTCTGCGGGTGGTGATCTCCGTCCCGGATGGCGAGACGCTGGCGAAAAAGACCTTCAATCCCCGGTTGGGCATTGAGGGCGGCATCTCTATCTTAGGCACCACGGGGATCGTAGAGCCTATGAGCGAGCAGGCGCTGGTGGACACCATCCATGTAGAGCTGCGGCAGCGGCGGGAGGGCGGCGCGGATTATGTACTGCTTGCCCCCGGCAACTACGGCGTAGACTATATCAAAGGTGCCATGGGCATCGACCCCGCCACGGCGGTGATGACCTCCAACTTCATCGGCGACGCGCTGGAGATGTGCCGGGAGCTGGGCTTCCGAGGGGTGCTGCTCATCGGCCATATCGGCAAGCTGGTAAAGCTGGCGGGCGGTATGTGGAACACCCACTCCCGCTACGGCGACTGCCGCATGGACATCCTGACGGCCTGTGCCGCCGCGGAGGGCCTGGGCGCGGCGGCAGCGGAGGAGCTGCTCCGCTGCGCCACCTGTGACGACGCCCTGCGGATTTTGCAGGAGCAAGGACTTTATGAGGTGGTGCTGCACCGGCTGGCCGGGCGCATCGACGCGATGCTGCCCTATAAATGCGGCGATATGGAGGCAGGCGCTATCCTGTTCTCCAAGGAATACGGCTATCTTTGTGAGACAAAGGACGCAGCGGCACTGCTGCGCCGGATAAAGGAGGACTGACAATGGTACATTTTGTGGGAGCGGGCAGCGGCGCTGCCGACCTTATTACCGTCCGGGGCGCCAAGCTGCTGGGCGAGGCCGACGTGGTGATCTACGCCGGCTCACTGGTGAATCCGGCGCTGCTGGACTACACCAGGGAGGGCTGCGAGATCCACGACAGCGCCAAGCTGACGCTGGAGGAGGTCATCGCCCTCATCGAGAAGGCGGAGGCGGAGGGAAAGACCACGGTGCGTCTGCACACGGGGGATTCCAGCATCTATGGTGCGGTGCGGGAGCAGTTCGACGAGCTGGAAAAGCGGGACATTGTCTACGATGTCTGCCCCGGCGTCAGTGCCTTCTGCGGCGCAGCGGCCGCTCTGCGGGCGGAGTACACCCTACCCGATGTGAGCCAAACCGTCATCATCACCCGCGCCCCGGGCCGCACGCCGGTGCCGGAGCGGGAGTCCATCCGCTCGCTGGCGGCCCATCAGGCCACCATGGTGCTGTTTCTCAGCACCTCACTGACGGAGCATTTGCAAGCCGAGCTGCTGGCAGGGGGCTATGCCGCCGAGACGCCGGTGGCGGTGGTGTATAAGGCCACCTGGCCGGAGGAGAAGATCTTCCGCTGCACGGTAGGCACGCTCCACGAGACGGTGACAGGCAACGGTCTGACCAAGACCTCGCTGATCGTGGTGGGCAACTGTCTGGGTGACACCTATCTGCGCTCACTGCTGTATCACCCCAACTTTACAACGGAGTTCCGCAAGGGGGCGCAATGAGAGCCGCCCTGTTCACTTTCAGCCGCGGTGGCTGCGCCACGGCGCGGCGGATACTGGCGGCGCTGCCGGAGGAGGCATGGATGTGCTATACCATGCCGCGTTTTGAAGAGCCGGGCTTTCTGCCGCTGGACAAGGCGGTATATGGCGCGAGCTTTTCCTCCATGGACGCACTGATTTTTGTGGGGGCCTGCGGCATCGCCGTGCGGGAGATCGCCCCCTATGTCAAAAGCAAAAAAACCGACCCGGCGGTGGTTTGCATCGACGAGGCAGGGCGGTTTGTGATCCCCCTGCTCTCCGGCCATATCGGCGGCGCCAACGCGCTGGCGGTGGAGCTGGCGGAAAAGCTGGGGGCCACGGCGGTGGTCACCACCGCCACCGATGTCCGCGGCAAATTTTCCGTGGACGCATGGGCTGCCCGGCACGGCTGCGTCATCTCTGACATGGGGCTTGCCAAGGCGGTGTCGGCGGCGATACTGGAGGGGGATATCCCCCTTTGCAGTCAGTTTCCCCTGCCCTCCCCCCTGCCGGAGGGTACGTTTGCCGGGGAGAGCGGCCCGCTGGGCATTTTCATTGGCTGGCGCGCCAGAACGCCCTTCGCCCGCACCCTGCGGCTTATCCCTCGCGTACTGCGGGTAGGTGTAGGCTGCCGGCGGGGCATCTCCGCCGAGGCGGTGGTGCGTGCGGTGCAGACAGTGTTCGCGGAAAATGGGCTGGACACGGCGGCCATCTGCGGCGTCTACTCCATCGACCTGAAGCAGGACGAGGCGGGACTGCTGGCCGCCTGTGAGAAAAACAACTGGCCGGTGCATTTTTACACGGCGCAGCAGCTGCGGGATGTGGCGGGTAACTTCACTCCCTCCGACTTCGTCCGCTCCGTCACCGGCGTGGACAATGTCTGTGAGCGGGCGGCGCTGCTGGATGCCGAAAAACTGATCGTACAAAAAACAGCGCGGGACGGCGTGACCGTCGCCGTCGCGGCGGAGCATTGGGAGGTGCGCTTTGGGTAAGGTAATTGTAGTAGGTATCGGGCCGGGCAGCTATGAGGATATGACCATTCGGGCGGATACCGCCCTGCGGGCGTGTGACGCCATCGTAGGCTACCCGGTGTATGTGGATCTGGTGCGGGATCGCTATCCCGGCAAGGAGCTTCACTCCACCCCCATGACACGGGAGGCCGAGCGCTGCCAGCTGGCGCTGGAGCTGGCGCGCAGCGGTAAGACCGTCGCCATGGTCTGCTCCGGCGACAGCGGCATCTACGGCATGGCGGCGCTGGTCTATGAGCTGCGGGGCGAATCGCAGGAGCCTGAAATTCAGGTTGTGCCTGGTCTGACGGCGGCTTGCAGCGCCGCAGCGGTGCTGGGTGCGCCGCTGACCCACGACTTCGCGGTCATCAGCCTCAGCGATCGGCTGACGCCGTGGGAAACCATCGAAAAGCGGCTGGACTGCGCGGCGGCGGCGGATCTGACCATCGCCCTGTACAACCCCGCCAGCCACGGCAGACCCGACCACCTGAAGCGGGCCTGCGATATCCTGCTGCGCCGTCTGCCGGGAGAGCGGCTGTGCGGCATCGTGCGCAATATTGGCCGTGAGGGGCAGAGCAGCCGCATCCTGACGCTGGCAGAGCTGCGGGAGGCGGAGGTGGATATGTTCTGCACCGTGCTGATCGGCAGCGCCGCCGTCAAAACGGTGGCCGGTCAACTGGTCACACCCAGAGGATACCGCAATGTGTAATATCTGCGTGTTTGCCGGCACCACGGAGGGCCGGGAGCTGGCGGAATTTCTCGCCGGACAGCCGGTGCAGGCTACGGTATGCGTGGCCACGGAGTACGGTGAAACGCTGCTGCCGGAGGCGGAAAACATTACGGTTCTGGCGGGACGTATCCCGGTAGAGGACATCATTCGGATGCTGCAAGAGACCCGGTTCGATCTGGTGATCGATGCCACCCACCCCTATGCCACCTCCATCACCGAGAGCATCTGCACAGCCTGTCGGGAAACGGAGACGGAGTATCTGCGCCTGCTGCGGCAATCCTCCGAACAGACGGAGGATGTGGTCTGCGTGGAGAATGCGGCGGCTGCCGCGGCGTTTTTGACGCGCACACAGGGCAATATCCTGCTGACCACCGGCAGTAAGGAACTGGCGGCGTATAGCGGCATCCCCGATTTTACCCAGCGGGTATACGCCCGGGTGCTGCCCATGGATGCCTCGCTGGAGGCCTGCCGCGCAGCGGGGCTGAAGGCCGCCCACATCATCGCCATGCAGGGGCCTTTCTCCGAGGAGATGGATCTGGCTACACTGCGGTTTGCCGACGCCGCATGGATGGTGACCAAGGACGGCGGCGAAGCCGGCGGCTTTCCCGCTAAGGCATCCGCCGCCCGGAAGGCGGGCGCAGGTCTGGTGGTCATTGGCCGCCCGCCCCAGCGGGAGGGTCTTCCCTTTGCGGCGGTGCTGGATGTTCTGTGTAAGCGGTTCGGCTGCACCGTCCGGCCGCAGGTGCGGATCGTCGGCATCGGCCCCGGCAGCCGGGAGGCTATGACCCGTGAGGTCAGTGAAACCATTGAGGCGGCGGACTGTCTCATCGGCGCAAAACGGATGCTGGAGGCTGTGGCGCGGCCGGGACAGCACACCTGCGACGCCATTGCGCCGCAGGATATTGCGGACTTTATCCGCACCCACTGGGAGTACCGCCGCTTTGCGGTGGTCATGTCCGGCGACACCGGCTTCTTCAGCGGCACGAAAAAGCTGCTGCCCCTGCTGGAGGGCTGCGACACGGCGGTGCTGCCCGGTCTGAGCTCGTTGTCCTATCTGTGCGCCCGGCTCCGAACCTCCTATGAGGATGTCCGGGTGGTGAGTCTCCACGGGCGGCAGCACAACATTCTGCCGGAGGTGCGGGCAACCAGCCGCCTCTTTGCGCTGGTGGGCGGCGAGCGCGGCATCAACGACCTGTGCCGCACATTGACAGCGGGCGGTCTGGGCGGCGTCCCCGTGTCTGTGGGGCAGCGGCTGGGCTACCCGGATGAGCGCATCGTGCGCGGCACGGCGGCGGAGCTGACGGATGGTGTCTATGCCCCTCTGAGCGTGGCGCTTATCGAAAACCCCCATCCCGACGCGGTGGTCACACCGGGTCTGCCGGATGACGCCTTTCTCCGCAGTGCGGAGGGAATGCCCGTGGTTCCCATGACCAAAAGTGAGGTGCGGGCGGTGTGCCTTTCCAAGCTGCGGCTGACGGAGCGGAGCGTCTGCTGGGACATCGGCGCCGGTACCGGCTCAGTGTCGGTGGAAATGGCCTTACAGGCAAAGCAGGGGCTTGTCTGCGCCGTAGAGCGGCGAGAGGATGCCGCAGCGCTGCTGGGGCAAAACCGTAATCGGTTTGCATTGGAAAACTTACAGGTGGTCTGCGGCAGCGCGCCGGAGGCCTGCGTCGGTCTGCCCGCGCCCACCCACGCCTTTATCGGCGGCAGTGCCGGCAATATGCGGGAGATCGTGGCGCTGCTGCTGGCAAGAAACCCCTGTGTCCGCATCGTGGCCACGGCGGTCTCGCTGGAATCCATCGCCGAGCTGACGGACTGCCTGACGGCGTTCCCCTTTGCGGAGACGGAGGTGGTGTCCCTGCAAGCGGCGCGGGACAAAAAAGCCGGAAGCTACCACCTGATGAGCGGACAGAATCCCATTTATATTTTTACAATGCAGGGCGGAGGAGAAACAGCATGATGTGGTCGCTGGCGGCACTTGTTATCGGCTTTTGCATAGACCTTCTGGTGGGCGACCCTCACGGCTTCCCCCACCCGGTAGTGCTGATTGGAAAATGTATCAGTGTGTTGGAGCGGGGGCTGCGGCACATCTGCCCCAAAACGCCCGCCGGCGAGCGGGCGGCGGGCGCCATCCTGTGGGGCGCGGTGGTCATCGTATCCACCGCCGTCCCGGCTCTGCTGCTGTGGCTGAGCGGTCTGCTCAGCCCGTGGCTGCGTCTGGCGCTGGAAAGCGTGATGTGCTGGCAGATCTTGGCCGTTAAGTCCCTGCGGGACGAGAGCATGAAGGTCTATGACGCGCTGGAGAGCGGCGATTTGGCCGCCTCCCGCCATGCTGTTTCCATGATCGTGGGGCGGGATACCGACCGGCTGGACGATGCCGCCGTGACCCGCGCCGCCGTGGAAACGGTGGCGGAGAACACCTCCGACGGCGTGGTGGCGCCGCTGCTGTTCCTGGCCATCGGCGGTGCGCCGCTGGGATTTTTCTACAAGGCAGTGAACACCATGGACTCCATGCTGGGGTATGTGGAGCCGCCCTATAAGAACATCGGTCTTGTACCCGCCAAGGCGGACGATGTGGTGAATTATATCCCGGCGCGGCTGTCCGCCCTGCTGATGTTGACGGCGGGCGGCCTGATGGGTCTGGATACGGCGGCAGGCTGGCGGCTCTTCCGCCGCGACCGCCGAAAGCACGCCAGCCCCAACTCAGCCCAGACGGAATCTGTCTGCGCGGGACTGCTGGGCGTGCGCCTGGCGGGGGATGCGTGGTACCACGGCGTGCTGCACAAAAAGGAGTATATCGGCGACGCATCGCGGGAGATCACCCACGAGGACATCCCCCGTGTGTGCCGCCTGATGACCGTCACAGCGGTCCTCACCCTGCTTTTAAGCTGTGGGGTCAAGCTGTCCTTTGCGCTGTAAAGGAGACACAGATGCTATATCAAACGGAAAATCAACACGGCGGTGACGTGTACGGCGGCGGTATCACGCTGGATTTTTCCGCCAACACCAACCCGCTGGGTACGCCTCCCGGCGTACTGGAGGCGGTGTGCCGCGGGCTGCCCCGGCTGCACCGCTACCCCGACCCCTACTGCCGCCGGCTGGTGCAGGCCATCGCGGCCCACGAGCAGGTGCCGGCGTCCTATATTCTCTGCGGAAACGGCGCGGCAGACCTGATCTACACATACTGCGCCGCCCTGCGGCCCCGGACGGCGGTAGAGCTGGCCCCTACCTTTGTGGAATATGGGGCGGGACTGGCGCAGGTGGGTTGCCGCGTAGAGCGGTATTTCCTGCATCAGGCGCAGAATTTCGATTTGGACGAGAGATTTCTGTCCTTCTTAGAGGAGAAAAAGCCGGAGGTGGTATTCCTCTGCACCCCCAACAACCCCACCGGGCGGCTGATCCCGCTCCCGCTGCTGGAGCAGATCCTGCAATACTGCGCGGCACAAGGGGCGCGGCTGTTTTTGGATGAGTGCTTTCTCGATCTCACGGAGGACGGCGTCAGCGCCAAGTCCCTTCTGGCAGCGCACCCGGAGTTGCTGATCCTGAAGGCATTCACCAAGAGCTACGGCATGGCGGGCATCCGGCTGGGGTACTGCCTGTGCGCCGACAATGCGCTGCTGCGCCGCATGGCGGCCACGTCCCCGCCGTGGAACGTATCCTCGCTGGCGCAGAGCGCCGGTGTGGCGGCGCTGGCGGAGCGGGACTTCCTACAAAGGACGCTGTCCCTTGTCCGCACGGAGCGGCGCTGGCTCACGGATAACCTGACGGCGCTGGGCTTCTGGGTATGCCCGTCCCATGCCAATTACCTGCTGTTCCGTGGGCCGCTGGGGCTGCGGGAGGGTCTGCTGCGGCGTGGCATCGCCATCCGGGGCTGTGGGAATTACAGCGGACTGGACGACGGGTGGTATCGCATCGCCGTGCGGCCTCATGAGGAAAACGAGGCGTTGATAACGGCCATCCGGCAATTCTGCAAGGAGAAATCGCTATGGCAATGAATATTATGATACAGGGAACCATGTCCAATGCGGGAAAGAGCCTGCTGGCGGCGGGACTCTGCCGCGTTTTGAAGCAGGACGGCTACCGCGTGGCGCCGTTCAAAAGCCAGAACATGGCGCTGAACTCCTTCATTACCAAGGACGGCGGCGAGATGGGCCGGGCGCAGGTGGTGCAGGCGGAGGCCGCCGGGATTGAGCCGGATACCCGCATGAATCCCATCCTGCTCAAGCCCACCACCGACGTGGGCAGTCAGGTCATCATCAACGGGCAGGTGCGGGGCAATATGCAGGCCATGGAGTACTTCCGCCGCAAGCGGGACTACATCCCCGCTGTGCTGGATGCCTACAACAGTCTGGCATCGGAGTACGACGTGATCGTCATTGAGGGGGCAGGCAGCCCCGCGGAGATCAACCTCAAGCAGGATGATATCGTCAATATGGGCCTTGCCAAGCTGGTGGACGCGCCGGTGCTGCTGGTAGGCGACATCGACCGGGGCGGCGTGTTCGCCCAGCTCTACGGCACGGTGGCGCTGCTGGAGGAGGACGAGCGCCGCCGCATCAAGGGCGTGGTGGTCAACAAATTCCGGGGCGACCGGGCCATTCTAGAGCCGGGACTGAAGACGCTGGAGCAGCTATGCGGCATCCCGGTGGCGGGGGTCATCCCCTACACCCATGTGGATATCGACGACGAGGACAGCCTGACCGAGCGGTTTGACCGCTCCAAAGAGCGAAAACTCTTGGATATCGCGGTAATCCGTGTGCCGCGCATCTCCAATTTCACGGATTTCAGCCCCTTCGAACATTACGAAAACGTGTCGCTGCGCTATGTGGATCAGGTGAGCAACCTGCACCAGCCGGACATGATCCTACTGCCGGGTACCAAGAGCACCATTGCCGACCTGCGCTGGCTGCGGCAGTCCGGCCTGGAGGCGGCCATTTTGAAGGCGGTTGACGCCGGCACGCTGGTTTTCGGCATCTGCGGCGGCTATCAGATGCTGGGGCGCACCGTGTCCGACCCGGAGCAGGTGGAGGCCGCCGGTGTCACGGAGATCAACGGTTTGGGCCTGCTGGAGATGGACACCGAATTCCGGGGTGAAAAGGTGCAGACCCAGACGCAAGGCGTCTTTCACGGTGTGGAGGGAATGCTCTCCGGCCTGAACGGACTTGCCTACGAGGGGTACGAGATCCACATGGGCCGCAGTCAGCAGCAGATGCCCGCCCTCACCGGCAGCAGAAACGTATACGGCAGCTATGTCCACGGCATTTTTGACGCGCCGGGCATCACGGATACGATCCTGAAAGCACTGTGCGCCAAAAAGGGCGTGTCTTTTGACGCGCTGGCAACCTTTGATGCCTGCGGCTACAAGGAACGGCAGTACGACCTGCTGGCGGACGTGGTACGCGGCGGACTGGATATGTCCTTTGTCTACCGGGTGCTGCGCCGGGAAGTATAACGAAACAAGTTTCAATGGAAAAAGTGGGAGAGACTTGAGCAGGATATTATGCGTGATTGACGGCATGACGGATTCCCACTTTCAGGTGGAGCGATATGGCCATCTGGCGTCCATGGGTTCGGTGCGGTATGTGGATACCTGCGGCGGCTTCCCACCGGAAACACTGCACTGCGTACTGCGCCATGCCTTTGAAAGACTGCTGACGAAAGAACGATGTATGCTTCTGTGGGGGCAGTCTGTTCCGATAGCACTGCCGCCATTTCCCCAGAAGAGCGCCGTGATCTGCGGCAAGGAGTTGGTAAAGGGGATTGCCCGGCTGCTGCATATCAACGGGGCGGATGAAGCGGCCCATCGCCACGATTCGGCGGAAAAGGAGACTTTCCTGCGCCGGGTCGATGATAGGGTGCTCTCCCGGCTGTTGGCGTCTGAGCATGAGATTATGGTGGCCTCCGACCACGGAGCTGATCCGGAAAGTGGAGTCCACTGGGCGGCCCACAGCCTTTTTTTACCAACCGTTAAATGGTAATAGTCAAAATACGAAGGCTGCATAACGGCGGCAAGGCTTAAAATCAAAACCTCAGGCTTATCCGTAATCTCATTAAGATAAGCAATAAATATCCCCCGGCCTAGCCGGGGGTATTTCTTAGACGGGCGAAGCCCTATGTTACCAGCCACGCCTCATGCGGCGTTGGTACGACTTGCCATTTGCATAGGCTGTCCTACCCACACCGGTATAAGTCCGGCACCTTTTCATTCTTATATAGCCGTCATCCCTAACACTTATGCTTTTTCTTCTGCCTAATTATCTCAACAGCAATCTTTACTTCTATCACACAACTTGCTAAACTGTTTCTGCCACTTCATTCTTGAATGGCCTCCCTTTGTTTTGTAGTTTGCAGTTGCCAGACCGCATCTCTACTATAACTGAGGGAGTTTTATTTTTCCTCATCGGCAGCAGCCTTTTTTGAACCACTCGCCCAGCGAGTGGTTTTCTATATACAATAATCCAGACCGCCCATAGGGCGGTCTGGATTTCAGCTTGTCGATAAACCTTCTCTATGGGGTCAGCGGTTCTTTTACGCAGGGGGAGCTCGAGGGGACAAAGCCCGCCTGTAACGGGCATAGAAAGGGCGCTGCGACAAGCGGTTAGCCCGGATTAGTCAGAGTTTCAAAGCGAAACCTTGAAACCGTCACTTGGCCGAGTGGCGGTTTCTGCGTTATCCGCAAAAAACCAGCAGGAGACGGCTCACGCCGTCTCCTGCTTTATCTTTTCTATCCGAAGAACCCGCCCATATCCGGCGGCAGATCGTCGGTTTCCGTCGGCCCGTCATCATCGTCCTGGTCGTTGCCCACGTCATCCTCCTCCGGCGCGCCCGGCATATTGGCGTTGCTGTTCTGATCGCCGCCGAAGAACCCGCCGTAGCCCACCATCATGAAGGCATCCTCCACCACAATATCCTCGTGTCCCTCGATCAGCTCCCGCTGATAGTTCAGCAGCGAGCCGGTAGCGGTGGTCACATTCCCGTCCCCGTCCACCATATTCACGGTGTAGGTCGGCGCGGTGTGCATGGTACACACCGTGGTGGGTGCGTTGTCCGTGGCGCACAGCGCGCTATAGGCCCGGCTGCCCCGCACGTCCATGGTGCAGTATTCCGATGCCAGCAGTCCGCTGTCGGCGCACACCGTCACCGATGTCACCCCGGAGCAGGAGAAGAAGTCCTTATCCGGCAGATCCTCGTGGATGGCGCTCATCACCTTGCGGAAGATGGCGGAGCAGGGGTTGCCGCTGGCCACGATCTGCTGGTTGTGCTGATAGCCCGCCCACACGGCGCAGGTGTAATAGGGCGTGTAGCCCACGAAATAGCGTTCCTTGTTGCTGTTGGTCGAACCGGTCTTGCCGGCGATGTGCATTCCGCTGAACTGGGCCTCGTTGCCCGTGCCGACCCGCGCCACCTCCTGCAGCAGCTTGTTCATGATGGCCGCCGTGGTGTTCTTGATGGCCACATTGGACTGGGCCTCGTTCTCCAGTATCACGTTGCCGTTGGCGTCCTCCACCCGGATGAACGTCCGGGGCTTGGTGTAGATGCCCTCGTTGACGAAGGTGGCAAAGGCCGCCGCCATCTCCTCCGTGGTCACGCCCTTCTCAAAGCCGCCCAGCGCCATGTTGCCCACCTGCTGGGAGTCGGTGAACGTCAGGTTCTCAAACCCCAGCTTATCCACCAGGAAGTCGTAGGAGCGCCCCACGCCGTAGGCCAGATTTGTCCGCACCGCGCAGGTGTTCAGCGACTGTGCCAGCGCCGTGTGCAGCGCCGTCAGCCCGCGATAGCGCCAGTCGAAGTTCCGCGGCCACACGTCGCCGTTGAGCAGCATGGGATAGTCGTCGATGACGCTTGCGCCGTTGATCGTGCCGTCATCCAGGGCCGGGGCGTAGGTGGACAGGGGCTTGATGGCAGAACCGCACTGCCGTGCGTTCACCGCCCAGTTCCAGCCCCGGTCGGCCCGCTTTTCGCCTGCGCCGCCGATCATGGCCACCACGTAGCCGTTGGTGGGATCGACCACCGTCAGCGCGATCTGCAGCTGATCCGTGCTCTTATTCCCCTCGCTGTCGGTATAGCTGGCGGTGTAGGGGATGTTGTCCAGATCGTAGCACACATCCTCCGCGATCTTCTGGAACTTGGGGTTCTGTGTGGTGTAGATCTTATAGCCCTTGCCGTAGACCATGTTGATGGCCTGCTTGTACGCCGATACGGTCTTGCCGTCGCTGTCCACCTTCTCCGTCAGGCCCAGCTTCTCCACCAGCGCCTCCGCCACGTCGTCGATCATGGCGTCGGTGAACCAGGAATTCTCCGCCGGGAGCAGGTTCTCCTCTTCCTCTTCGGCAACAGTGTCGGTGTCCGGCTCGTCCGTTGTATCCTCCGGGGGGTTCAGCTTTTCCGGGTCGCTGCCCACGTACTTGCCGGTGATGGTGTAGCCGTCGGCAAACACCACGTCCTCGTTCTTGGCCGCCTCATAGGTAGCCTCGTCGATCTTTTCCTGCTCCAGCATGGCCTCCAGCACCAGCAGCTGCCGCTCCCGGTTGTTCTCCCGTGTCCAGTCGTTCCGCATGGGGTCGAACCGGGACGGGTTGTTGGTGATGGCCACCAGACTGGCGCTCTCCGCCAGCGTCAGCTCGCTCACGTCCTTGTTGAAGTACTTCTTGGACGCCGTCACCACGCCGTAGCAGCGCCGCCCGAAGAATACCTCGTTCAGGTACGCCTCCAGGATCTCGTCCTTCTCGTACCGTTTCTCCAGCTCCAGCGCCTGATAGATCTCCGTCACCTTGCGCTTCACCGTCACCTGGTTGTTGCCGGTGACGTTCTTGATGAGCTGCTGGGTGATGGTCGAGCCGCCCTGCACGCTGCTTCCCGTCAGGGTGCGGAAAATAGCCCGGGTCGTGCCCTTCCAGTCCACGCCGTGATGGGACTCAAAGCGCTTGTCCTCGATGGCGATGACCGCCTCCTGCAAGTGCTTGGGGATGTTGTCCAGATCGGTCCAGATGCGGTCCTCCGCGTTCATGAACAGCGTCTGATACATGACCCACTCCTGGGTGTCCGGGTCCTGGTAATACAGCTCCGTGGAGACGCTGGCCTCGAACTCGTCCAGATACACCTCCACCTTGCCCCGCAAGGCGCTGTTGACGTACGCCATGAAGATCCCGGAGAAAATGGCTATGGTCAGCACGCCCACCAGCAGGATCGTGCCGATGATCCGCCCCGCCTTACGCCAGCCGTTTCGCTGCTCGGGGGTCATGTGCTCCACCCGCTCCTCCGCTTCGTGCTGAAGGCGGTGCGCGCCCTCCTTGGCATCCTGCTGTATGTGCCGGGCGCTCTGCTTTACTCGTCCCATAAAGCTCTGGGACGATCGTCTGCGCTTGTCCTCACTCAAGACAGAGTACCTTCCTTTCTTTCTCAATATGTAACCTGTGTCAGGCATGATACTTTTTCGTGAGCATTACATAAAAACCCACTATAAAAGTTATTTTACCACACCTGTCAAATCGGAAAAAGAGGTATTTTTGTCAAAAAAAGTCTTCCCCACCCATACATTTCGGTAATTATTCCCCATTTCGTCCCGTTTTAGTAATGGTATCGGCGGAAAACCCCACCTCTTTCCCCTTGCTTTTTTCCCCGCTATCGGGTACAATACAGACAACACCACAAAGGAGGACCTTCCCATGAGCGAGGATTTCGGCCCTAATTTCATCACCCTCACCGACGAGGACGGCAACGACATCGAGCTGGAGTACGTAGACGCCATCGAGGTGGACGGCCAGACCTATATGGCCTTCTTCCCCACCGTGGACGACGAGGCCGACGAGGCCGCCGCCGAGGACTTCGGCCTGGTCATTCTCAAGTCCGTCACGGAAAACGGCGAGGAGCTTCTCAGCACCCTGGACAGCGACGAGGAGCTGGATAAGGTCTACGACCTGTTCATGGAGCAGCTCATGGCTGACGAGGACGAGGAAAACTGACCGTATTTTCACCCCCTCCCGTGGCATACTATGACGCAAGGGGCGTGCTGAACAAAGCGTAGGGGCGGACGACCCTGTCCGCCCAAACACCGCGCAGCGTTGTCATTCCGAGCCAGTGACCGACGTCACTGGCGTGGGAATCCGTTCCCCTTTTCATGCCTCTGGCGGCCTCTTTTCTTTCAGCAGCGAAAGAAAAGAGGAAAAGAAACGCCGCCAAAAACTACGTTTTTGGATTTCCTTACGCGCCTTCACATGATTTTTACTTTGTTAAAACGAACCACGCGAACGCTGTGCCGTGCAAATTTCGCCTAAATGTTGCATTGTCTCTGCTCCTCTGAGCGCTGCCGCTTTTACTCTAAAATGTAGGAGCAGAAAGTTCCACCGTGGCTGAGATCAGCGGCAGCGGCGCAGACGCAAAGACGATCCTTTTGACCGCACGACGAAGAAGTATTTCCGTGACCGTGCGGTAAAATCCGCTGATAATCACACAGCATAGCGCGCAGGAAGTCTTGAAACCTTTGGTTTCAAGCAGACCTTTTGGTCACTTTTGGGGCTGCGGCCAAAAGTGACCCGCGCCCGCAGGCGCGGAACACCCCCTTTGACGCAGGCAGGGCGGAAAAGCACCCCCTCCCCCTCTTTCGGCAAGATTTTTCGTCCTGCCGATGGCAAGCCGGCTTGACGCAGGCAGGGCGGAAAAGATGCCGAAAGATTTTTGATCGATGGGCAGCGGCTCTATTTATCCTGACATTGGTTATACGGGACGTCGGATCGGTAAATGGTTTGCAGGCCTCCCGCCTGCCCTTTGCGGGCGGAAGTTGGAAGCAGTAAAGTTGGCCGGAGACGACCCACCTGCGAGCTGTGCAGGTTATAACATGGCCGCTGCCCGTCGCTGAAGGAATAAACCCCGTCCTGCGGACGGGGTTTATTCCTTTTGCGGCAAAATGTTCACAAATTCCCACCGTTTCCCCCTTGCGAAAAGGAGCGGTATACGATATAATAGCCGGGTATGTTACCAACAAGGGCGTTTTGCGCCCAAAATTGAGAGGAATGAACACAAATGAGCGCATCAAGAGAAAAGAAGCTCCGCCAGGATCTGGCGGCACAAGGCGTCACCGACCCCAAGCTGATCCGCGAGGCGGAGGAGAAGGCCAAGGCCCGCAAGACCAACACGCTGTACGGCATCATCGCCGCGTTGTTCGTGCTGGTGGCGGCGGCAGTGCTGGTGTATAACTCCGGCGTACTGCAGCGGGGCAAGACCGCCGTGGTCATCGACGGCGAGAAGTACACGGCGGCCCAGGTGAACTATTACTACATGAGCCGCAAGAACAGCATCCTCAACAGCGGCTACGCCACGTACTACGGCCTGGACAGCTCCAAGTCCATGGACTCCCAGATCGTCAGCGACACCGCCAAGATGCTCCTGCAGATCACCGATGAGAGCGAGATGACGTGGGACGAGTACCTGCGTAACGATGCCATCCGCACGCTGACCGTCCGCGCCAAGGCCGCCAAGCTGGCCGAGGAGAACGGCATGGGCGCGGATGACCACACCCAGGAGGAGATCAACGCCACCATGGACGAGATCGCCGCCTACGCCAAGCAGAACGGCTACTCCACCAAGGAGTACCTGAAGCTGGTGTTCGGCAGCACCATGACCGTCAGCACCTTCAAGCAGATGGCGGAGCTGGACGACGTGTCCTCCCACTATATGCAGCACTATCAGGAGGATCTGACCTACACCGACAGCGACCTGGAGAGCTACTACGCCGCCAATAAGGACAGCTTCGACGTGGCCGCCTACGAGTATATCTACTTCAAGGGCACGGCTGACTCCACCACCGACAGCGAGGGCAACACCGTTGAACCCACCGACGAGGAGAACGCTGCCGCCAAGGAGCTGGCCGCCGCCAATGCCGCTGCCGCCCTGGAGCGCTATAAGAACGGCGAGGATCTCAAGACCATCGCCGAGAGCTATGACAACGCCACCTACTACTCCCAGGATGCCGGCAGCAAGGGCTCTGGCGCGCTGGCCGACTGGCTGTTCGACAGCGCCCGTCAGAGCGGCGACTGCGACGTGGTGGACAGCGACCCCAACACCTACGTGATCCTGTTCCACAGCGTGGGCCGTCAGACCTACAACACCGTGGACGTGCGCCACATCCTGTTCCAGCCGGACACCACCGGCCTGGACAGCAAGTCCGAGACGTATGACGCCGACCTCCAGGCCCGCCGCGACGAGGCCAAGGCCAAGGCCGAGGATGCCCTGGCCCAGTGGAAGGCCGGCGACGCCACCGAGGACAGCTTCGCCGCCCTGGCCAACGAGCTGAGCGAGGACGGCGGCAGCAACACCAACGGCGGCCTGTATACCGAGGTCTACAAGGGCCAGATGGTCACTGAGTTCAACGACTGGTGCTTTGCCGAGGGCCGCAAGACCGGCGACACCGGCATCGTGTTCAACGAGAACACCGGCTACCACGTCATGTACTTCGTGGGTGAGGATACCCCCTACTGGAAGGTAGAGGTTCGGAATAATCTCACCGAGAACGACTTCAACGCCTGGGTGGACGGCCTGTACGACAGCGCCGAGATCACCCTGGACGATGCCGGCATGCAGTATGTCGGCTGACCGTAACGAGGCCTTCCTCCGCACGGAAATGATCTTAGGCCCTGCCGCCCTGGACAAGCTCCGCCGCAGCCATGTGGCGGTGTTTGGCCTGGGCGGCGTGGGCAGCTACGCCGCTGAGTGCCTGGCACGCAGCGGCGTTGGTGCTTTAACGCTGGTGGATCAGGACACCGTGTCCGTCACCAACATCAACCGCCAGCTCTGCGCCCTTCATTCCACCGTGGGACAGTATAAGGCCGACGTGGTGGCCGCCCGCTGCCGCGACATCGACCCGGATATGCAGGTCTACCCCCTGTGCGCCACCTACGACGCGGCCCACCGGGAGGACTTCTTCACCCGGGATTATGACTACATCGTGGACTGCATCGACCTGGTCAGCTGCAAGCTGGACCTGATCCAGCAGGCCCACCTGCGGCGCATCCCCATCCTGACGGCCCTGGGCACGGGCAACAAGCTCGACCCCACCCAGCTCCGCCTGGCGGACATCTCCGAAACCTACGGCTGCCCCCTGGCCCGCGTCATGCGTAAGGAGCTGCGGAGCAAGCTGGGCCTTTACCACCTCCGCGTGGTGTTCAGCCCGGAGCAGCCCCACGAGACACAGCAGCTGGAAGCGCCGCCCCCCGGACGGCGCTCCGTCCCCGCCAGCGTGGCCTGGGTGCCCGCCACGGCAGGGCTTCTCATGGGCAGCGCCGTGGTGCAAGACTTAATTCAAGGAAAGGGGCTGATCCCATGATCCTTACCGGCGCATTGGTCAACGGCCTGGCCATCGTGGCCGCCGGCGTGCTGGGCACACTGGGCGGCAGGCTCATGCCGGAAAAAATGAAGCAGACCGTGCTGGCCGCCACGGCGCTGGTGTCCATCGGCATCGGCATCTCCGGCGCGATCGGCAGCAATAACCAACTCATCCCCATCCTGTCCCTGGTCATCGGCTCTGTCATCGGCGAGCTGCTCCACATCGAATCCGGCGTGGAGCGCATCGGCGGCTGGCTGCAAAGCCGCTTCGGCAAGCTGGGCTCTATCACCGAGGGCTTCGTCAGCGCCTCCCTGGTGTTCGCCGTGGGCGCGCTGGCCGTCATGGGCGGGCTGGACAGCGGCCTGAAAAACGACCACAGCATCCTCTTCGCCAAGTCCGTCATCGACTTCTCCGCCGCTGTGGCCTTCGCCAGCTCCCTGGGCATCGGCGTGGCCTTCTCCGGCCTGTCCGTCTTTGCGGTGGAGGGCGTGGTGGCGCTGCTGGCCTCCCTGCTGGTCAACGTCCTCAGCGACGCGGTCGTCACCGAGATCACCGTCACCGGCTCGCTGCTCATCATCGGCATCGGCCTGAACGTGCTGGGCCTGACCAAGCTCCGCATTCTGAACATGACCCCCGCTCTCCTCATCCCCATCCTCCTCTGCCAGTTTATGTAAACCTCCCTGTAAGCCTCCCTCTGCGAGGGAGGTCAGACTGTCGAAATAATCTGTCATTCCGAGCCAGTGACCGACATCACTGGCGTGGGAATCCGTTCCCCGCGCCCGCAGGCGCGGAATCCCCCTCGCCTCCCTCTGCGAGGGATTGTCATTTCCGGGCGGGGCAGAGCCGTCCGCCCCTACACACGTTCTGATGTGCCGTGTGAGCGTCCCTTGCCTCTCCCTCTG
>OLSB01001165.1_pt1 | contig 26888 bp, 24 predicted proteins | sample 1672071 | NCBI WGS metagenome assembly OLSB01 (sample SAMEA3136642, study PRJEB25190) | human gut metagenome | biome: human gut; feature: human-associated habitat; material: faeces | place: Austria | collected 2013 | reverse complement strand
CCAAGGCTCCTGAGATCTGCCCTGTCTGCAAGCATCCTCAGGCATTCTTCGAAGTGCGTGCGGAAAATTACTAAGAATAATATTATTCTCGTCATGTCAGATGCACCCCACAAAACAAGAAGTGCACCCCACTTTTCGACCGGTGCACCACACGTGTAGAATTGTGTCAAAATGGCCTACCTTTTCCAAATAGATTGCCTGATTTGTCTACCGGACAAATCAGGCAATTTTCTTGCTTTTAGGGCAAAAACGGCCCAAAATACTGTAAAACCAGAGAAAACCGGCTTCGGAATGGCAATCATAGCCAGACCGAGGCCGATTTTTTGTGTTTTCGGACCAAAAATCTCGCGCACCTTTTGGGGCAAATACACGGAGCAAAGTAGTCGGAAAAAGTTAGCGGAGGGTGGATTTGAACCCTGAAAGACCTTGAAATTGCTGCATTTTTTAGCAAGACAGATAGAGCAGTGTAAGTGCGCAGCTGAGTATTGCAACCATCTTTGCGGAGGAGGGATTTGAACCCTGAATTATAAGGCCTGACAATGAAAAATCATGTGATGTTTTCGCACTGTTACGGCAGCATTTTTATTCCTTTTGCCATAAGCATTAAACCCATGGTGATAATCAGAATTGTGCTTGCTTTCAGTATGTATTTATTATATTTTCTCGTAACTGCATCGCCGATGAGACCGAAGAGCAGCATAAACACGCAAGTTCCCGCACCGAAAATCAGCATTTTTTCCGCACCTTTTATTGCAGAGCCTGCGGAGGCGGCAACAAACCACATGGATGACAGCATACCGCAGGGCATTATACCTGTGAGCAAACCAATAACAAACGGCGTTCCTCTGAAGCCGCAGGGAGATGCAACCCCCGGGCGAAGCTTTCGAAGAAGCGGCACTCCCCACATCTGAAGTCCGATCAAAACGACAAGTCCGCCTGCGATTATAAACACGGCACATTTCATATTCAGGCTGAAGCTTATGAAAGATATATGAGCGTTGAGGACAGGGATATCAGGGTATCCATACCGAAGGTTTTGTTTCGCAAATCTCTCAAAGCTCCCTTGTAGAAATATCTGCCCGTGCCGAATTGAATTGCCGAAGCAATGGCAAATTGCGCCTTAGGATGCAACTCGAGCATCAGAAGTGACGTGCCGGCAGCGGACTCAATGAGCGTTTTCAAATGGTTCATTCTCTTTGTCAGTTCCTGGTCCTCGTCACCGCCGCGGTTTTCTCCCGCAGATACGGTATAGCCGAGATTGAGACACGCCTGAACAAGCTCGCTTAACTCAACTCCCACGGGCCAGAGATAAACCGTTATGATGCCGTTTTCACCGACAGATACATCCTTTACCCCGTGGACTTCGCGAAGCTTTGTAACGAGCTCTGCCGAAGGCACCTCCGAGCTTTCATCGGGTATAAGATCCTGCTCCTCAATGGGAACCCGGAAGCCTGCTTTTTTGATATATGCGCTTATCATGGCAATGTCGGTTTCGCTTTCATCGTATGTAATGCTTGCCGAGGATGCAGTGAAGTTAACCTGCGCACTTTTGACTCCGTGCAGGCGTGAAATCACTCTGTCAAGCCTTGCAACGCAGGCGGCGCACTCCATATCAAGTATTTTCAGAGATATTTCCGTCATTTACATCACCTTCGAAATTGTAACAAACAGGAGGAGCAATCATAAAAGCAGTAGATGATGTAAGCTTTGATATTAAAAAAGGCGAGATATTCGGCCTCGTGGGCGAATCCGGCTCGGGAAAATCCACCGTTGCCCGCTGTATTATGAGCATCTATGAACCCACGATAGGAGAAATTAACTATAAGGGCATCATTATTCGTTCTTTGAGATGTGCAAATTATTCTTTAGAGGCGATTTTACATATGCTCAGACAACTTTCTGAGAACCCAGATACAGATATTAAGGTAATCCTGAATACTCCGAAACAGGGCTCAGATATTGTTTCTGTCTGTGACAGGCTTATCGTTTCTTTATCCGCAGCGGAGAAAAACGCTTACAAAATATTATCCATGCTGCAAGATATGAAAGCCAGATTTTTATAACTTTCTATTTTACCACCAATGTTTTCATTGGTGGTATGCTTTTAGGGTAAAAATGAAAGGAGATAAAAATCATGGATGAAAAACAATCAACCTGGAAAAGTCAAGCAATGCTGTTTCTGATCAGTCAGAGTATTACATTGTTTGGTTCTACCCTCGTCCAAATGGCGATTGTATGGTATGTGACAATTCAAACATCATCGGGAGTGTGGGTTGCAGCATTTACCGTATGTTCTTATCTGCCGCAGTTTTTGATTTCTTTTGCTGCAGGCGTATGGGCGGATCGCCACAGCCGAAAAAAACTGATTATCGGAGCCGATTCCCTGATTGCTTTTGTAACATTTCTGATGGTATTGGCAATTCCACATATCACGGATCAAACCGTCATCCTTAGTGGTCTGCTTGTCATGTCAGTAATACGTTCTTTTGGGGCTGGCATTCAAACACCGGCAGTTAATGCAGTAATTCCACAGCTTGTGCCGGAAAATCAGATTATGCGTTTTAATGGCATAAATGCAACGATGCAATCTGTTGTTCAATTTGCAGCTCCCGCAGCAGCGGGTGTATTGCTGACTGTAAACACGCTAAGTTCTACACTTCTAATTGATATTGCAACTGCAATTATAGGTATCGGATTACTTTCGGCTGTGATAATTCCAAAGCAGGCAATTCAAAACGAAGGAACTTCTGTATTGAAAGATATGAAAATAGGTATTCAATATACGCTTTCAGATAAGCTGATCGGGAAAGTGTTGGCCGTCTACGGACTTTTCATTTTTCTGTGTGTACCGGCAGGTTTTCTTTCTCAGTTGTTTGTGAGCCGTGTTTTCGGTGAAACCTATTGGTATTTGACAGCAGTAGAATTAGCTGGATTTATCGGAATGGTAGCCGGCGGATTGCTTATAAGTATATGGGGAGGATTTAAGAGCCGCGTAACAACCATATCTGTAGGGCTGATCGCTTTTGGTTCATTAGCAATCGGCATAGGATTGTCAAAACAATTTGCATTATACCTTATACTGATGATTATTTATGGTGTTGCCATCACCATGGTTCAAACAGCGACGACTACATTGATTCAGGAAAAAGCAGAAACGTCTATGCAAGGGCGAGTATTCGGGCTTCTTGGTGCCATGTACTCTGGTTTTTTGCCTGTAGGGATGGCTATATTTGGACCGATGGCAGATGAAATTCCTTTACAGTGGATTATGATTGGTTCGGGTATCGCGTTGATTGTACTTTCTATATTTGTTGGTACGAACAAAAAAATGCGCTTTAATTAGAGACCGCCTACGCGACCGCGCCGATGAAGATGTACCAGGATATGGTTCCACTTTAATTTGAAACCCTGTGAAACTATAATACAATTATCATATGCTGCCTAACACACATTACACAAGCACCTATTATTAGAAGGCGGCTTAGCCGTACCGGTGAGCTGTAAGGTCAATAACAGAATTAAGTCGTCAAGGGTGTTGTACCTTTGACGACTTTTCTGTCTATATGCTGTTCATACGGGAGTGTCTGTTCGTGATTCATGCTTGATGACCCGGAAGACTGCAAGGTACATAATCAACACAAAAATCACGAAAACGAGTGTTGACTGCGCTGTACCGCTCATGCAGCAGGTATCATATACCCCGTGCAGAAATACGGCGGCAAGATACCCCAGGATGAGATTGAGCCCGCAGCCGGCGCGATTACCTCGGTTGGCACATAGCTTTGCCCGACCGTAGAACAGGCCCATAATAACCGCAAAGCCCATGTGTCCCGGGATGGACAGGACCGCTCGCGGCAACGCTACGGAAAGCCCGTAGCTGAACACATATTTTATATTTTCAAAGGCTGCAAATCCAAGAGAAACAAACACAGCGTAAATGATGCCGTCAAACCGGTAGTTAAAGTTGAAATCATGCCATGTCCGGCGGTAGAGAAAGAAAAATTTTGTTCCTTCTTCGACGGCGGCAACGACCAGAAAAGCCAGAATAACAATATATATGGGATTATCCGGCTCCACCAAAGAGTTCAGAACAGATTCACCGAGCATTTCGAGGACGATGGAAACCAGAGCGGCCAGAACACCGCGAAAGGCCAGATTCCAGAGCAGAGCGGGAGGCTCTTTCTCAATAGCGTCCTGTTTGTAAATGTATTTCATCAGAAAGATTGCCGGCAGTACAGCGGCAAGCACGTAAATAATGATAAGATAGTATATCGGTGCAAAAAAGAACATGAAAATAACCTGCTTAATCAGAAAATTTGCATTTGAACAAAATATAACGTAAATACCACAAAGCCTCGACGCTGTTCTCCGGCTATCCTTCTGCTTTGATTTGAACGATAAACAGGCGTAATGTGCTGACTTCACGTCACTGAAAAACATCTGTTTATTGCTAAATGAATATTTATCTATTATAATGTAAAAAAGATCGGTTTGTCAAATATGAGAACCGGCGCGCTTCAGATAATAAACAGGCTGTAGAAGCAAATGTTAAACCTTCATCCGGGCAGAAACAGGGTTTTAATGATTTTTTTGCAGAAAAAGCGCAATCACGGGATTTACTTCACAGATGGTCCGGTGATCACGGCCTGTGATGAGGCGTTCGGACGGACCTGCTTTGGCCTCTCCAAGGGCGGCGGAGAAATACCGCGGTATGTGTTCGGGTACCGGTCACCGTAATTGGTTGTGAAACACCCACTATGCCGGATAATTCTCCTAAGGTCAGCACATTTATAAACGAGAGTGAGGTTTTAAACAAAAATGAATGAAGTTAAAAAGCCAAAGAAACCACTGATCTATTACTATTTTATCGTATTACTTATCATCCTGCTGTTTAATCTGCTTTTGATGCCCCAAATAGTACAAAGACAGATCAAAGAAACAGATTACGGCACTTTTATGACCATGACTGAGGAACAGGAGATTGGCCGCGTTGAGATCCAGGACAATCAAATTCTGTTCACGGATAAGGACGAAACAACAGTTTATAAAACGGGGCTGATGTATGACCCCGGACTGGTTGACCGTCTGAAAGCATCCGGCGCTGTTTTCTCCAGTGAAATCGTTGAGGAGACGTCTCCGCTTTTGTCTGTTCTGCTGACATGGGTCCTGCCTCTGATCATCTTTATCCTGCTCGGGCAATTCTTATCCAAAAGAATGATGGACAAGGCAGGCGGCCCCAATTCCATGATGTTTAACATGGGCAAAAGCAACGCAAAGGTCTATGTCAAATCCTCCGACGGTATCAAGTTCTCCGATGTAGCTGGCGAGGATGAAGCAAAAGAGAATCTGACCGAGATCGTTGAGTACCTGCATAATCCGGATAAATACAGGGAGATAGGCGCCTCCATGCCAAAGGGCATTTTGCTCGTAGGCCCTCCGGGAACAGGCAAAACCATGCTGGCAAAGGCAGTCGCAGGTGAAGCGAATGTGCCTTTCTTCTCTATGTCAGGTTCCGAGTTTGTGGAAATGTTTGTAGGTATGGGTGCATCCAAGGTACGTGACCTGTTTAGGCAGGCAAAGGAGAAAGCCCCCTGCATAGTATTTATCGATGAGATCGACGCCATCGGACAGAAGCGAAATACCGGCGGCATGGGAGGAAACGACGAGCGGGAACAGACGCTCAACCAGCTGCTGACGGAGATGGATGGCTTTGAGGGTAACAGCGGCGTTATTATTCTGGCTGCTACCAACCGACCGGAATCTCTGGATCCGGCGCTGACCCGGCCCGGCCGGTTTGACCGCCGCGTGCCGGTAGAATTGCCCGACCTGCAGGGCAGGGAAGAGATCCTTAAAGTTCATGCAAAAAAGATCAAGGTTGCCGAGGATGTAGATTTTCTTAAAATTGCCCGAATGGCATCCGGCGCATCCGGCGCGGAACTGGCTAATATCGTCAATGAAGCCGCTTTGAGGGCCGTACGAGACGGCCGAAGGTTTGCCACGGAGTCTGATCTGGAGGAATCCATTGAGGTCGTAATCGCAGGCTATCAGAAGAAGAATGCAATTCTCACCGATCATGAAAAGCTGGTGGTTGCTTATCATGAGATCGGTCACGCTCTTGTTGCAGCCAAGCAGACGCATTCCGCGCCGGTGCAGAAAATTACGATTGTTCCCCGCACTTCAGGCGCTTTGGGCTACACCATGCAGGTGGAAGAGGGCAACCACTATCTGATGACTCAGGAAGAGCTGGAAACTAAGATAGCCACCTATACAGGCGGACGGGCAGCTGAGGAAATCGTATTCCAGTCCATAAGCACCGGAGCTTCCAATGATATCGAACAGGCGACCAAGCTGGCCCGCGCCATGCTGACTCGGTACGGCATGAGCGAGGACTTCGATATGGTGGCGCTGGAAACCGTGTCCAACCAGTATCTTGGCGGAGACACCTCCTTGGCCTGCTCCCCGGAGCTTCAGGCCAAGATCGACTATCAGGTCATTGAACTGGTCAGGGCCCAGCACGAAAAGGCAAAGAAGATCCTGTCGGAAAACAGGGAGGAACTGGACAAGCTGGCAAAATTCCTTTATGAAAAAGAAACGATTACCGGCGATGAGTTTATGAGTATTCTCAACAGCTGAAAGGCGGTTTGCTTATTACAGACAGCCATAACAAAGGAGCGTGCTCTTGACTTTTTGCAATAATCAATATATTTGCAAACCGCTTTTTGAATAATGCAGGTTATCAACAGTGTCATGTGATGTCGTTCAAGGCTTATCATAGACGCGGGAGTATGAATATGTTATAATATTAGCAGCAATTACTTTTACCTGCAGCACGGTCCAATGAGGGGAGGATACAGCCAATGCCTGCTGAATCGTGTAAAACAGTATTTCCTGTCGTTTTGATCCACGGCGCAGGATTCAGGGATCTGAAATGGTCGGTATATTGGGGAAGGATACCTGAAGGAATAACCCTGCCCGGCTATGTATTCTTTTTATTAGGAGAAGCGCTATGAAAATTGCGATGTATCAGATGAAAATGGAGCATACGCAGGAGGCTAACCTCTGCAAGTGCCTTGCCGCCATTGAGACGGCTGCCGAGAACGGAGCCGACATGATAGTCTTTCCCGAGCTTACGCTACTGCCGTTTTTTCCGCAGTACGAGAAGCTGGACGTTGAAGACCGTGTCTTGACATCGGACAGCCAAACTGTCAGTGCATTTCGTGATGCCTGCAGGGAAAACGGAATATATGCGGTGCCCAACTTCTACCTGTCGGAGGGCGGAAAGAAGTATGACGCAAGTTTGCTGATAACGCCGGAGGGTGAGATCCAGGGCGTCCAGAAGATGGTGCACATCGCGCAGGCGGAGCAGTTTTATGAGCAGGATTACTACACTCCGGCCGACGACGGATTTCTGGTGTTTCCAACGGCGCTCGGCAACATAGGCATTGTGGTGTGCTTTGACCGGCACTATCCCGAGAGCATCCGCACGGAGAGCCTCAGAGGTGCTGACCTTATCCTTGTACCCACCGCTAATACCAAGGCCGAGCCTATGGAGATGTTCGAGTGGGAGATAAGAGTGCAGGCGTTCCAGAACTGCGTGCCCATAGTCATGTGCAACCGCACCGGCTTAGAGGGAGCAATGGACTTTGCCGGCGAATCGATTGCAGTGGACGCAAGCGGCGCACTTTTGGCAAAGGCGGACGACAAAGAGCAGATTATGTATGCCGATATAGACCTGGCACAGACTGCAAAGACGAAGGCAAAACGCCCGTATTTATCCCTGCGCCGCCTGGAAACATACGAATAATACGCTGTTGAACAATGTGCTCCCGTGGCAGATGCCATCGGGAGCATTTTGCTTTCTGTTATCAAAAACAAAGCCGGTGCATAAGAAAATATAAGGAGGGATGAACATGGACTTCGGAATAGCAGGAGTTGCGGCGATAACGGTAATAGCGTATCTTGCAGGGCAAATCGTGAAGGCATCTCCGCTGGATAATAAGTGGATACCGATCATCTGCGGTGTATTAGGCGGTGCGCTGGGAGCTCTGGCGATGAGCATCATGCCTGCATTTCCGGCGGATGACTATATAACTGCCTCGGCGATAGGTATAGTATCCGGCCTTGCCGCCACAGGAGTACACCAGATCGGCAAGCAGATGGGCGATAATAACAGCAAAAAGTAGATATAAAATGACCGCAAAGCATTGAAGATCATGCCTTGCGGTCTGTTTTAAATGCGCTTATTTCAGCAGGCACTCCCATTCGGCTTCCCTGAAGCCTGTCAGGACTGTTTCACCGTCAACGATGATAGGCCGCTTGACGAGCATACCGTCGGTCGCAAGCAGGCGGAGCTGCTCTTCCTCGGACATGGCGGGGAGCCTGTCTTTAAGATTCATGGACTTGTACAGCAGGCCGCTGGTGTTGAAAAAGCGCTTGAGCGGCAGGCCGCTCATTTCATACCAGGACTTCAGCTCCTCATAGCCGGGATTGTCCTCCTTGATATGGCGCTCAGTGTAGTTTAGTCCGTGCTCGTCCAGCCATTTCTTTGCCTTTTGGCAGGTGGAGCAGGGCGGATATTGAATAAAAAGCATGGCGATATCTCCTTAACAAAAAATCGGAACGAGCGTAACTCGTTCCGAGATGGCGCAGAAGGAGGGATTTGAACCCTCGCGCGCTTTTTACACGCCTACTCCCTTAGCAGGGGAGCCCCTTCGGCCTCTTGGGTACTTCTGCACATAGCCGCTAAAGTATAATAGCATAGCCCGTTTCCAATGTCAAGATTTTTTATCCTTAAGCTGAATATGCGCTGACATAAATATGTATGCTGTCGATTTTGCGATTTTTTGTGATTTTCTCTTGACAAAGCATAACTATCTGTTATAATGCAGTACGAAAACTGAACACCTTATCAAGAGCGGTGGAGGGAACGGCCCTGTGAAGCCCGGCAACCTGCGTGTGCAAGGTGCCAAATCCGGCGGTGATTATCGAAAGATGAGGCTTATGACCAAGATATCTTACTCCGTCGGCTGCGACGGAGTTTTTCATTTGCAGGTGTTCTGAAATTATTCAGGAGGAAAAGAAAATGAGCAAAAGACTGTTTACATCCGAATCCGTTACCGAGGGACATCCCGATAAGATCTGCGACCAGATATCCGACGCCATTCTGGACGCGATCCTTGAAAAGGACCCCGACGGCAGAGTCGCGTGCGAGACGACTGTCTCTACCGGCCTTGTTCACATCATGGGCGAGATCAGCACGAGCTGCTATATCGATATCCCCAAGATAGCAAGAGACGTCATACGCGAGATCGGCTACGACAGGGCAAAGTACGGCTTTGACTGCGATACCTGCGGCATCATCTCAAATATAGACGAGCAGTCGGCTGATATTGCGCTGGGCGTTGACAGGTCCCTTGAGGCCAAGGAAGCGGGCGACTCCGAGCTTGATAACGGAGCGGGAGATCAGGGCATGATGTTCGGCTACGCCTGCAATGAGACCCCCGAGCTTATGCCCCTTGCCATAAGCCTGTCACACAAGCTTGCAAAGCGCCTTGCCGACGTGAGAAAGCAGGGACTGGTAGATTATCTGCGCCCCGACGGCAAAACCCAGGTCACCGTCGAGTATGACGAAGCGGGCAAGCCCGTTCGCGTCGATACCGTCGTCCTCTCGACCCAGCACTCTCCCGAGGTGAGCCTTGAGCAGATACGCCGCGATATGATAGAGCTCGTTATAAAACCGGGTGTCCCGGCCGGACTTCTGGACGAGAATACAAAATATTATGTAAACCCCACCGGCCGATTTGTTATCGGCGGCCCTCAGGGCGACTCGGGACTTACCGGCAGAAAGATCATCGTTGACACTTACGGCGGCAGCGCTCCCCACGGCGGCGGCGCATTCTCCGGCAAGGATCCCACCAAGGTCGACCGCAGCGGAGCCTATGCCGCCCGCTATGTTGCTAAAAATATCGTGGCCGCCGGTCTTGCCGATAAGTGCCTTGTTCAGCTTGCTTACGCCATCGGCATCGCCCGTCCCGTATCCGTAATGGTCGACACCTACGGCACGGGCCGCGTATCGGATGAGAAGCTTGCAGATGCGGTGAACGCTGTATTCGACCTGCGTCCTACCGCAATTATCAGGGATCTGGGGCTGAACAAGCCTATCTACAGGAAGCTTGCCGCGTATGGACACATGGGCCGCACTGACCTCAATGTCAGGTGGGAGGATACCGACAGAACGGAAGCTCTGCTTGAGGCTGTGAAGTAATGCATATCCCTGCCTGTGAAAGCTGTGAGCTCGACATACTGAGCTTTGAGGAGGCCCTGAGGGCCTCCGGCGGCAGGGGAGACTATGATACCTGCAAATGGCTGTACGTTCCCGACCATTACGCCGATTACAGGTATATCCTCGGCACGCGGGGCGAAAACCCGCTCATTTGTATAGGCATAAACCCCTCCACCGCCGCCCCTGACGACCTGGACAATACACTCAAGAGCGTTGCCCGCATAGCCTCGGCCAACGGTTACGACAGCTGGATAATGTTCAACGTCTATGCCCAGAGGGCCACAAATCCCGACGACATGGACAAGGAGCTTAATTTAAAGCTGCATCATGAGAATATGGAAGCCTTCGAATACATACTTAAGAATGTGGGGGATGGGGTCTCCCCAGCGGTCTGGGCGGCCTGGGGCACTATCATAGAAAAGCGACCCTACCTCAGAGACTGTGTGCTTGACATGGTGGAGCTTGGGAAAAAGTACGGCGCAAGCTGGTTTTCAGCCGGCAAGCGCTCAAAAAAGGGCCATCCGCACCATCCGCTGTATCTGCGCAAGGACGCCGCGACGGAAGCTTTCGATATTGAGGAGTATCTTGAGGTGATAAAATGAAGCCGAGATTCAAAATCGCCGTGATCCAGCTGCGAACGGAGCTGGACAGGGCGCTCACCATGGAAAAGGCGGAACGCATGATAAAGGAAGCGGCGTCAAACGGCGCCAGGGTCGTCGCTCTTCCGGAGATGTGGAACTGCCCATACTCAAAGGAGTATTTCCGCCCCTTTGCCGAGGCGGAAAAGGGTCAGACCAAGGAAGCCATGTCCCGATGGGCGCGTGAGAACGGAGTTATCCTTGTCGGCGGCTCGGTGCCTGAGCTGGTGGGCGATAAACTGTATAACACCTGCTTTATATTCGATAAGGACGGAAAACAGATAGCCCGCCACCGTAAGATACATCTGTTTGACGTGGATATTGAGGGCGGTATACGATTCAAGGAGTCGAATAATTTTGCTCCGGGCGAGGATATAACGGTCTTTGACACCGAGTACGGCAGAATGGGAGTTCTGATTTGCTTCGATATGCGCTTTCCTGAGCTTGTGCGCGCCATGGCAAACAGGGGAGCGGAGCTTATATTCTGCCCTGCGCAGTTCAATATGACTACGGGCCCCAGGCACTGGGAGCTGACCATTAGGGCAAGAGCCATGGATAACGAGCTTTACTATGTCGGCGCTTCGGCGGCACGTTACGAGGGCTTTGCTTATGAGTGCTGGGGTCATTCCATGGTAGCAGGCCCCTTCGGTATGATCGAGGCAAGCTGCGATGAGACCGAGCAGATACTGTACTGCGATGTGGATCTGAACGAGATCGACTCCGTGCGGCGGCAGCTTCCGACCTTCCTGCACCTGCGCGAGGATATATATGCGGTTGCAAAATAAGCGCTTTTTTACCAAAACCCGCGGCGTTCAGCCGCGGGTTTTGTCATATTGTCCGAAATTAAAATAAGGTATTGCAAAAATGTGAATGAACAGGTATAATCTGCGGGAAAAGATTTTTAAAGACGGTTCAGAGAAGCCGGCAAAATCGCTCATATGGTGTTGCTATACATGGGTATAGCCATGATGTTGTGCGTCTTGCCGGTCTCGGCAGGGCGATTTTTCTTTTTGAGGTGAGAACATGAAGCTCAAGGCAAGACTGATGGACGAGGCAGCCATGAACCGGGCTCTCATGAGGATATCGCATGAGATAACCGAAAAGAACAAGGGCGTTGAAAACGTCATGCTGGTGGGCATACGCCGCCGCGGCGTGCCGATATCTGAGCGCATCTGTATGAATATCAAGAAGATAGAAGATATTTCAGTACCCTGCGGCTGCGTTGATATAAGCTTTTACAGAGACGACCTGAGCCATGAAAGCGAGTCGCCGGTCATCCACAAGGCGGATATCGGCGTTGACGTAAACGATAAGGACGTCGTTCTCGTGGACGATGTGCTGTACACGGGCCGCACGGCACGGGCCGCTATCGAGGCGGTGTTTTCCGTCGGCAGACCCCGCAGCATACAGTTTGCCGTACTCGTTGACAGAGGACACCGAGAGCTTCCCATAAGGGCCGATTATGTCGGCAAAAACGTGCCGACCTCCCGAAGCGAGCTTATTGAAGTAAGGCTTCCGGAATATGACGGCGAAACCGGCGTGTACCTTATGGAGTTGGATTAAACACATTTATTAAAGGCTCTGCCTTAATAATAAACTACACAAAGAGAGGTACAATCATGAAAGAAAAAACCGTGATTAATGGACCCGTGTACGACGCACGCACCCTTGGAAAGCCCAGAATGTTGGTTCTCGGACTGCAGCATATGTTCGCCATGTTCGGCGCGACTGTGCTCGTTCCGATGCTCACCGGGCTTGACATCGCAACCACTTTGCTCTTTGCCGGTCTCGGCACCCTGCTGTTCCACCTTCTGACCAAGGGAGAGGTCCCGGCCTTCCTCGGCTCATCATTCGCCTTCATCGGAGGCTACAATGCCATCCGTACCGTCGGCACTGACGCGGCCGGAAATGCGATCTATAACAATGACCTGCTGGTTTACGCCTGCTTTGGCGTTGCCTGTGCAGGACTTATGTACGTCATTCTGTCGGCGCTGTTCAAGGCTTTCGGCGTACGCAAGGTAATGCGCTTCTTCCCGCCCATAGTAACGGGCCCCATCATAATCTCCATCGGCCTTATCCTGTCCTCCTCCGCTATCACCAACTGCTCGGCCAACTGGCTCATCGCCATCGCGGCCATCGTCATTGTCGTCTGTTTCAACATCTGGGGCAAGGGTATGACCAAGATAATCCCCATACTCCTCGGCGTCATCGGATCTTACGTTCTCGCAGTCATTTTCGATCCCGCATCCCGCGCACTGGTGGTTGAAAAGGTGTCCGCGGCAAAGTGGATCGGACTCCCCATAGTGTGGGAAAACAGCGTTTTCCACCTGTTCAATATGGAAGTTGACACCGGCATGCTCTGGTCCGCCGTGTTCACCATCGTGCCGCTGTCCCTCGCTACCATGGTAGAGCACATCGGCGATATCTGCGCTATTTCCTCCACCTGCGGCAGAAACTATATGCAGGAGCCCGGCTTCCACCGTACCCTCCTCGGCGACGGCCTTGCCACCACGCTGGCCTCTCTTTTCGGAGCGCCCGCAAACACCACCTACGGCGAAAACACCGGTGTTCTGGCGCTGAGCAAGGTTTATGACCCCAGAGTTATCCGCATCGCGGCGGTATTTGCCATAATCTTCTCCTTCTGCCCGAAATTTGCCGCTCTCATCACCGCAATGCCCACGGCTACCATCGGCGGCGTATCGCTAATCCTCTATGGTATGATCTCTGCGGTCGGCGTCCGCAATGTCGTTGAGAACAAGGTCAACTTTGCAAATACCCGCAACGTCATCGTTGCAGCGCTTATTCTGGTTCTCGCCATCGGTATCAATTACTCCGTCGGCAGCATCAAGCTCGGTATAGTCTCCCTCTCCGGCCTGGCGGTCGCTTCTATCGTCGGTATCGTGCTCAATGCGGTCCTGCCCGGTAAGGACTATGAGTTCAGCCAGGATGACGAAGGCTCCACCTCAGTAAACTTCAAGGTCTGATAAAAGCACATTAAGAAAAAGGCGATGCCCCATCGCCTTTTTCTTTCAAAAAATCAGATTTAAGTCTTGACAAAAGCAATATTTAGGGTATAATAACTCTTGCGCTTAGCGGATTTGTGTAATGGTAGCACACCGGACTCTGACTCCGTTTGTGAGGGTTCGAATCCTTCATCCGCTGCCAGTCCCGCAACTATTGTGGTTGCGGGACTTTTTATAAATGCCTGCGGATTTTTCTTACTTTTTATCATAGTTGACAATTATAATATAAAAGCCGTCCGGAAGGACGGCTTTTATCTACGTTAAGGAAAATCTTAGCGCTGATCAATTGGCACATACGCCACTCTTTTTGCGGTGGCATGGTAGGCCGGACGCATAATACGATGGCAGGTGACGGCCTCTTCTATTCTATGCGCGCACCAGCCGGCAATACGGGCTGTGGCGAAAAGAGGGGTAAACAGTTCGCGGGGAATGCCTAACATGTCATATACAAGGCCGGAATACAGGTCAACATTGGCACAAATGGGGGTAGTGGTATGTTTGCGCTGGGCGATCTCCGCAGAACCCAGCCTCTCCACACTTTCGATAAGCCGGAAATCCTCCATACGGCCCCACTTTTCCGCTAAAGTACGGGCATATTTTTTTATAAGTACGGCGCGCGGGTCGGACAGGGTATACACCGCGTGTCCCAAGCCATATATCTTACCGGAGCAATCAAAGGCCTCTCCGTCCAGAATAAGACGCAAATGACGGGCGATCTCTTCATCGTCCTTCAGATCGGACACATGCTCACGGATGTCATCGATCATTGCCAGCGCCTTTCCGTTGGCACCGCCGTGAAGCGGGCCCTTCAGTGAGCACACGGCGCCTGCGATGGCACTGTAGGTATCCGTACCGGTGGAACTGAGAGAGCGGCAGGTAAAGGTAGAGTTGTTGCCGCCGCCGTGCTCGGCATGGAGGATCAGCATCAGGTCAAGAAGCTGCGCCTCCTCCGGTGTGTATGCCTTATTCGGCCGCAGCATCCGCAGAAAATTCTCCGACACTGAAAGCTCCGGCCTTGGATTATGGACGTACAGGGATTTGTGGTCGTAATGGTGCCGCTTGGCGGCATAGGCGGTAGCGACGATGCCGGGGAATCTGGCGATAAGCTGAATGGCCTGCAGCACCAGATGCTCAATGGAATTATCCTCCGGTGCATCGTCATAGTTGTACAGGGCAAGTACGCAGCGGGGCAGTACGTTCATAACATTGCTGCCGGAGACCTTGAGGATCATATCCTCAAAAAAACCGTTGGGCAGAGGGCGGGCTTCGGCGAGGATCGTGTCGAAGCATGCCTTCTGTTCGGCAGTGGGCAGTTTGCCCATCAGCAGCAGATAGGCCACCTCTTCAAAGCCAAAGGTACCGTTTTTCTGGTGAGTGTCGGCAATATCGTTTACATCTATGCCCCTGTAATAGAGATGCCCGGGTATGGGAGTCTTTTCCCCGTCGTCCAAATAGTAGCCCTGAACGGAACCGATTTGTGTGACGCCGATGAGTACGCCGGTACCGTCCCCATTGCGCAGGCCGCGCTTGACAGACAGCTTGCGGTAAGCCTCCTTATCAATGGTATAGGCGCTGTCGATATCGTTGCACAAAAGCTGTGTATACTGTGTCAGCAATGCGGGATCATTAGACATGATGGGGATCTCCTTTTTTGTTGGTGAGGCCATTATAGGTCTATAGCCCATAAAATGCAAGAGTTTTTTACGAAACTTGCAAAAAAATTAATATACAGCCGCCATAAAAAGCAATAATTAGGCATTTATTGCAAGAATACAACGAAAAATATTCAAATAACTATTGCGCACGCAAAAAGCCTGTGTTATACTTCAACCTATGTAATGGACAAAACGGAGTAAGAGAGGAAATGGCGATATGATTAGATTGCATGAGGGCGGCGTTTTCTGGCATAACGGAAAACCGGTAGAGGCTAAAACAGAAAGCTGCCGGGAGAACGGAACCTTGCTAACCATGGCCGCAGGCATAATGCTTGCCCATAACACATCAGGCGACAGCGGCGCCCTGAGGCTTAAATTCGACAGTTTGATCTCCCACGACATCACTTATGTGGGCATCATCCAAACTGCAAAGGCATCGGGACTGGAAAAATTTCCGCTGCCCTATGTGATGACCAACTGCCACAACAGCTTGTGCGCTGTCGGAGGTACTATAAACGAGGATGACCATGTGTTCGGTCTAAGTGCCGCGAAAAAATACGGCGGCATCTATGTTCCTGCCAATCAGGCGGTGATCCACCAGTACGCCCGTGAGATGATGGCAGGCTGCGGAAGGATGATCCTGGGCAGCGACAGCCATACCCGTTACGGAGCCATAGGCACCATGGGCGTCGGCGAGGGTGGGCCGGAGCTGGTAAAGCAGCTTTTAGGCCGTACCTATGATCTGACCCGCCCACAGGTGGTGCTCGTGTACCTCACCGGCAGCCCACGTCAGGGAGTCGGCCCCCATGATGTGGCGATTGCCCTGTGCGGAGCCACCTATAAAAACAATTTTGTGAAGAACAAGGTACTGGAGTTCGCCGGTCCCGGTGTTGCCAATCTGTCCGTAGACTATCGCATTGGCATTGATGTGATGACCACCGAGACTGCCTGCCTCTCCTCTGTATGGGAAACCGATGAAAAGGTGGAGGAATATCTGGCCATACGTGGCCGAGCCGGAGATTATCGGAAGCTGCAGCCCGCTGAAGGCGCCTATTACGACGCCATGGTTACCATAGACCTTGACAAGGTCGAGCCTATGGCGGCACTGCCCTTCCACCCGTCTGAGGCATATACGATACATGAACTGCAGCAAAACGCAGGAGATATCCTCAGAGAGGCGGAGAAAAGGGCCAGCTTCGGCGATCTGAAGCTTGACCTGTGCAGCAAGGTGGTAAACGGGAAGGTGATGATTGATCAGGGCATAATCGCAGGCTGCGCCGGCGGTATGTACGATAACATCGCCGAGGCCGCCGCAATACTGAAGGGACATGATGTGGGTAACGGCTATTTCTCCCTGTCCGTGTATCCCCCAAGTGTGCCCGTGAATCTGGAACTTATCAAAAACGGCGTTCAGCAGACGCTGCTGGAAAGCGGAGCCCTCTTTAAGCCTTGCTTCTGCGGCCCCTGCTTCGGTGCCGGCGATGTGCCCTCCTGCGGCGGTCTGTCCGCCCGCCATACTACCCGCAACTTCCCCAACAGGGAAGGCTCAAAACCTGCTGACGGTCAGGTAGCCGGCGTCATGCTTATGGACGCTCGCTCCATCGCCGCTACCGCCCGAAATCACGGTGTATTGACCGCTGCCACCGATGTGGACTATACCACTCCCACCGCGGCCGCCTACGGCTTCGACGGCAGCGTGTACGGTAAACGGGTCTACTTCGGCTTCGGCAAGGCGGATGAGACGGCAGAGCTTCGTTTCGGCCCCAATATCACCGAGTGGCCGGCCATCCCCGCACTTGGAGACGATCTGCTTCTGCGCCTGGACGCAATCATCCATGATGAGGTCACAACTACCGATGAGCTGATCCCTTCAGGTGACGCCTCCTCCTATCGCTCCAATCCCCGGAAGCTGGCCACTTTCACCCTGTCCCGCAGGGAGCCTGAGTATGTGAAACGTACTGCCGTGACCCGCAGCCTCACCAACGCCGACCTTCACAACGTGTGGGAAAAGCTGGGTATATCCGGTGAGAATGTGCAGATAGGCTCTGCTATCTTTGCCCACAAGCCCGGCGACGGCTCTGCCCGTGAGCAGGCCGCCTCGTGCCAACGTATTCTGGGCGGATGTGCAAATATTTGCTATGAATATGCCACCAAGCGCTATCGCAGTAACTGCATCAACTGGGGCATGGTGCCGTTTACACTGGATGCCGGTGTGGAGTTTCCCTATGCCGCCGGTGACTTTGCCTATGTCCCCGGTGTGCGGCAGGCGGTGCTCTCCGGCTCATCAGATATTCCCGCAAAAGTAGTGGCTGCTGACGGCGTCCATGATGTGATGCTGCACATTGCTGCCCTCACCGATGAGGAAAGGCAGATCATCGCGGATGGCTGTCTGATGAATTACTATGCAGCCCATAAGGAGTAAGCTATGGAAAAGATCAGAATGATTAACCCTGTAGTTGAGATGGACGGCGACGAAATGACCCGTATCCTCTGGCATGCCGTCAAGGATACGCTGATCCACCCCTTTGTGGAACTTAAAACGGTTTACTATGATCTGGGCTTGCCCAACCGGGATAAGACCGGCGACCGGGTGACTGTTGACGCTGCCAACGCGATCAAAGAGTGGCAGGTAGGTGTAAAATGCGCCACAATTACCCCAAATGCCCAGCGGATGGAGGAGTATCATCTGCACCAGATGTGGAAGAGTCCAAACGCCACCATCCGCTCAATTCTGGACGGCACCGTGTTCCGTACGCCTATTCTGATCGACCGTATCAAACCGGCGGTAAGGACGTGGAAAAAGCCCATCACCATTGCACGGCACGCCTACGGTGATGTGTACAAGAATGTGGAGTACCGTGTTCCCGGCGCCGGTAAAGCGGAGCTTGTGTTCACTGACGGAAGCGGAAAGGAGACCTTCCGGGAGGAGGTGTTCTCCTTTAAGAGTGCCGGTGTTGTGCAGGGTATGCATAACACTGACAAATCCATCCGGTCCTTTGCCCACTCCTGCTTTAAGTATGCTCTGTCCGTGGGACAGGACCTGTGGTTCTCGGCTAAGGACACCATCTCCAAGCAGTACGACCAGACTTTTAAGGATATCTTCGCTGAGATTTACGAGAGCGACTATAAGTCACAGTTCGAGGCGACGGGCATAACCTACTTCTATACTCTTATCGATGATGCGGTGGCCCGTGTCTTTCGCAGTGAGGGCGGCTTCGTCTGGGCCTGTAAGAACTATGACGGCGATGTGATGAGCGATATGCTTTCCACCGCCTTCGGTTCTCTGGCCATGATGACCAGCGTTCTGGTCTCTCCGGACGGCAACTACGAGTTTGAGGCGGCTCACGGCACGATCACCCGCCACTACTACCGGTATCTGAAGGGGGAGACACCCTCATCCAACCCGGTGGCGACCATTTTTGCCTGGAGCGGAGCCCTGCGCAAGCGGGGAGAGCTGGACGGCAGTGAGGATCTTGTCGCCTTCAGCGAGCGATTGGAGAAAGCCACCATTGACACCTTAGAGAGCGGTGTGATGACAGGAGATCTGGCCCTTCTGTGCAAGGGGCAGAGCGATGTCAGGAGCGTCAGCTATACCGAATTCCTGAGCGCCGTTGCAGAAAAGCTACAGTAAAATTAAATGTTAACTGAAAAAATCGGCACCCAAGCGGGGGCCGATTTTTGCTTTTAAAAATTTTTGTCAGTGTTTGCCGTGAAGGGGATAGTGTATGTGCAGAAGCTCATGCTCTCTGCCGCAGAGGAGTTCTGCGATGCTCTTGAGCGCGGGGTTCTGTTCCGATGACTTGAGCTCGCACTGCCTGTCGGCATTGAATATGCCCTCATTGCGCTTTGCTTTCTGCGCGTTGCAGGCGGGCGGCTGTCCGCCTCCGCCGATGCAGCCGTTCGGGCAGGCCATGACCTCGATGAAGTGGAAGAACTCCTCACCGCTCTCGACCTTTTCGATGAGCTTATCGGCATTGCCGAGGCCGTTTGCGACCGCTATGCGGAGCGTGGTATCGCCAGCCGTGACCTCAAATGCCTTTATGCCTTCGAGTCCGCGTACGCCGCACTCGGCGACCGATGCGATAGCCTCATCGGTGCACGCACCGAGAACATGGCGGATGACCGCTTCCGTTACGCCGCCGGTCACGCCGAAGATAACACCGGCTCCGGTGTACGGGGCGAACGGAGCGTCCGGCTCGGTGTCGGGCAGGTTTTTGAAATCAATGCCTGCCTCTTTTATCATGCTCACAAGCTCCTGAGTCGTGAGCACGAGATCAATGAGCCGCTCGCAGTCCTTTTCAAGCTCGGGGCGCTGCGCCTCAGCCTTCTTTGCGGTGCAGGGCATTATTGCGACGGAGAATATATGCTCGCCTCTGAAGTACCTGCGGATAATGGCGCCGAACATCTCCATGGGCGAACCGCACGTCGATACCTGCGGCATGAGATTCGGATGCTTATTTTCAACGTGCTTTATCCAGCCCGGGCAGCAGGAGGTGAACATCGGTAGCTTTGCGCCCGACTCAAGCTTGTGCAGGAATTCTGCCGATTCTTCCATGATTGTGAGGTCCGCGGTGAGCGAGGTGTCAAAGACATAGTCCGCGCCGAGACGCTTGAGCGCTGTAACGATCTTGCCCATGACAGGCTCCGTGGCGGGGATACCGAATTCCTCGCCCACTCCGACTCTGACGGCGGGGGCGACCTGCACGGCCACCTTCTTTGTCTTGTCAAACAGCGCCTTGCGCATTGCGGGTATTTCGTTCTTTATCGTTATAGCGGCCGTCGGGCACACGGCGGCGCATTGTCCGCAGCCGACGCACTGAGTGTCGGCAAGCTTGTCGCCGAAGCCGCAGGATATATACGCCTCGCTGCCGCGCTCGGCGAAATCAATGACATGGATATTCTGGACCTCGGTGCACATACGCACGCACTTACCGCAGAGGATGCACTTGGAAGGATCGCGCACGATGCTGGGGGAGGTGTCGTCGATGGGGTCTGTGCTGTAGTGCAGAGGGAAGTCCACGGAGTCAACTCCGTAACGGCGAACATACTCCTGCAGTCTGCACTTGCCGGATTTCTCGCAGGTGGTGCATTCTGCCCTGTGGCGCGACAGCATCATCTCGAGTATCATGCGGCGGTGCCTGGTAAGGGCGTCGGTGAAGGTCTTTACCGAGAGACCTTCCCTCGGTATCATGGTACAGGCGGTGTCGATCTTTCCGCGCTCATCCTCGACTATGCACATACGGCAGCCGCCGTATATCGAGAGATTCTCGCAGTAGCAGAGATTGGGGATGTCAATGCCGTTTCTGCGCGCTACCTCGAGCACATTGCGCTCATTTTCAAATTCGCAGCTTATACCGTCTATTATCATACGTTTCATCGGCTCAAACCTCCTTGATGGCGCGTACCGGACACAGCTGCATACACAGACCGCAGTGCAGGCACTTCTTCTTGTCTACGACATGCGGGACGCGAACGGCACCGGTTATCGCATCGCCCGGGCAGTTCATCTTGCACTTGCCGCAGCCGATGCAGACGTCAGGATCGATCCAGTAGTGGGTGAGACCGGAGCACTGTCCCGCAGGGCAGACTTCATCCACGATGTGAGCTACATATTCGTCGCGGAAATACTTCAGAGTGCTCAGAACGGGGTTAGTCGCGGTCTTGCCGAGACCGCACAGCGAGCAGGTATGCACGGTCTTTGCAATTTTCTCAAGCCTGTCAAGATCCTTGAGCTCACCCTGCCCCTTGGTTATACCCTCAAGTATGCGCAGCATTTCGGGTATGCCCTCACGGCAGGTCGTGCACTTGCCGCAGGATTCATTTTTGGTGAAGTTCATGAAGAAGCGCGCGATCTCAACCATGCAGGTGTCATCGCCCATAACGACAAGTCCGCCGGAGCCAATTATCGCACCGACTTCCTTGAGAGAGTCAAAATCAAGAGGAAGATCGAGATGCTCCTCAGTGAGGCAGCCGCCAGACGGGCCGCCTATCTGTACAGCTTTGAACTTTCCGGTCTTTGTACCGCCGCCGATATCAAAGATTATCTGACGCAGCGTCGTGCCGAGAGGCACCTCTATAAGACCGGTGTGCTTGATATTGCCCGTAAGGGCGAAAGCCTTGGTGCCGTAGTTGCCCTCCGTGCCTATCGAGCGGTACCATTCGGCGCCGCGGCTTATGATGGGCGGAACATTTGCAAAGGTCTCGACATTGTTCAGAACGGTGGGGGAGGACAGGAGGCCTGCGTCGACAGTGCGGGGCGGTTTTGTCCTCGGCATACCGCGGTGGCTCTCGATAGAGGCTGTGAGTGCGGAGCCTTCTCCGCAGACGAACGCTCCGGCGCCCTTGCTGATATGCAGATGGAAGCTCTTGCCGGAACCTAAAATGTTGTCGCCGAGTATGCCGTGCTCCTCATCATCCTTGATGGCGAGCTTCAGTCTTTCGACCGCGAGAGGATATTCGGCGCGGACATAGATATAGCCCTCGGTGGCGCCGCAGGCTATGCCCGCGATTATCATGCCCTCTATCATCCTGTGAGGATCGCCCTCCATGACGGAACGGTCCATGAATGCGCCGGGGTCGCCCTCGTCGCCGTTGCAGACGATATACTTCTGAGGGGCGTCCTTGTGTGCGGCGACCTGCGCCCACTTCTTGCCGGCGGGGAAGCCGCCGCCGCCTCTGCCGCGGAGTACGGAGTCGGATATTTCCTTAATGATATCCTCAGGCTGCATATCAAAAAGCGCCTTTTTAAGGGCGGAATAACCGCCGACAGCTATGTATTCCTCGACGCTCTCTGCGTTTATATGTCCGCAGTGCTCGAGAGCAACACGGGTCTGTTGGCGATAGAAGGGGATATCCTCCTGCCGGGAGTATGCTTTTTTATCCTGATGATAAACAAGACGGTCAATGACTTCATCATTGAGGATGGTCTTTTCTATTATCTCTTCGCAGTCCTCGACCTGCACTTTTATGTAAAGAAGGCCCATCGGCTCGATACGCATAAGCGGACCCATCTCGCAGAAGCCATGGCATCCGCTGTGCTTTAAGCCGACCGCATCGCCGTGCGGCTCGTGCTCCAGCCTGACGTCGACCTTGAGGCCCTTCGCCTCCATGAGCTCCTGCATCTTTGCGTAGACATTGCGCGAGCCACCGGCAACACAGCCTGAGCCGCCGCATATAACTACCTGTTTGTACTGTGAGGCGAGAGAATTCTTATACAGCTGCCTGCAGCGTGCAAGCTCCGCTCTGGAAGTTATCTTCATGTCTTTTCTGCCTCCTTCAGAGAAGCGATAAGCTCGCGTGCTTTCTTTGGGGTCATTGCCGGGTGGACAACATCGTTCACGGTGCAGACGGGGGCAAGCCCGCAAGCTCCGAGACATGAAACGCGCTCAACGGTGAAAAGCATATCGTCGCTGGTCTTGTTTTCGGCGCTCGTACCCGTTTCGCGGTAAAGGACTTCCTGGACCTCGTCGGATTTGCGAACATGACATGCCGTTCCGTTGCAGCATTTGATTATGTACTTGCCTTTGGGCTCAAGAGAGAAGTTCTCGTAGAATGTTGCAACGCCGTAGATGTCGGATTTGCTCACGCCAAGCCTGCCCGCAACATATGTCAGAGCATCCTCGGGAAGATAGCGAATCTCCTTCTGAATGTCCTGCATTATTGCAATCATCTTAAGCTTGTCGCAATTATGCTCATCCAAAATACGGTCGAGCATTTTTGTGTCTGCTTTCATCTATGCCTCCTTATATGAAAGTGTATAAATTCGGATCACGACAAAAACCGTATATTTGTATTGTCTATCCAACGAAATTATACAAAGTCAAAATCACTATGTCAAGTCATTAACGATAATTTATTCACAAACACTATAAAAACGGCTTTTGATTAGTGAAATTTGCATTAAATTATGATTAATAGAGTTTGCCGCAGAAATCAAAAATTCCCGTTTGTACAACGGGAATTTTTGATCTACTGTTCATTTTCTGCTCCGAGGTAACTTGTGAGCAACTCGTGCATCAGTTCGTCTCTGTCAATGCGGCATATCAGGCTGCGGGCATTGTTGTAGTTTGTAATGTAGGTGGGGTCCTCGGAAAGAATGTATCCGACAAGCTGGTTAATAGGATTGTAACCTTTAACCTTAAGAGAATTGTATACGGACGACAGAATTTCTCTCATTTCGGTCTTGCTGTCGATAACTGTGAACTTTCTTGTTATGTCTTCCATAATTAATCCCTCCTCGGTCAAAATAATCTCTTGCTATCATTATAACCAGTTTATTCGTGCTTGTAAAGAAAATATGCGTTAAATGATCATTCAGACGCTAAATTCCGGGCGTTTTATCTTATAATTGCGCCGAAGCTCTGTTCCAGAGCCGTCAGAACGGCCTTCATTGTCTCCTCAGCGTGATCGTCGGTCAGAGTCTGATCGTCGGACCTCATGGTGAGGGAGAAGGCGACGGATTTCTTGCCCGGGGCGATATGGCTGCCGGTGTAGATATCAAACAGGCTGCAGCCCTTGAGATATTCTCCGCCTGATGTCATGATACAGTCGATGAGCTTCGCTACCGGGATGGAGGCGTCGCAGACAACGGCGATGTCGCGGGTGACGGCGGGGAACTTGGGCAGCGGAGTGTATACGGGATCGTCACCGCGGGCGAGCATGAGCTCGTCAAGAGCAAGCTCCGCGCAGTAAAATTCCGCGTCCACGCCGTAATTGGCGGCGACGAGAGGATGGATCTGACCGAACACGCCGATGCAGTCGGAGCCTGCCCAGACAGTAGCGCAGCGGCCGGGATGATATGAGGGATTATCGGCGCAGGCTTCAAAGTGCACATCCTTTGCACGGATATCCTTCATAACGGCTTCAATAAGCCCCTTCAGCCCGAAGAAGTTCGCCTTGGGACCGTAGGTCCCGACGGTGAGCATCTTAGATTCGACCGCAAGCCCGTCCTCGCCGCCGAGCTGGTATATCCTGCCCAGCTCATAGAGCCTGACGGCCTTATTGCGGTAGTTGTAGTTGCGGGTCAGGATCTCCAGCATGGAGGGCAGCGTTGTGGTGCGCATGATAGAGGTGTCCTCGCCCAGAGGGTTGAGAATCCTGAAGCTCTTGCGCCTCGGATCGTCGGAGGCCCAGCGGATCTTATCGTAATAGGAGGGGGAGATGAAGGAGTAGGTTATGATCTCGTCATAACCTGCGGCACGGCAGAGAGAGCCGAGCTGCTGCTCAAGAAGCTGCTCATCGGAGTAGCCGCCGAGCGTGCTCTCGCCGTGAACGAGGGTGCAGGGAATGTTGTTGTATCCGAAGAAGCGTGCGACCTCCTCGGCAAGATCGGAGTAGTGCTCGACGTCCGCTCTCCACGAGGGAACGCTGACGGTCTCGCCGTCAACTCCGAACTGAAGGCTTCTGAATATATCCTGCATCCGGGCAACGGAAATGTCAGTACCGAGCAGAGCGTTGACCTTATCCGGGCGCAGAGCCAGAACGGTGGACTCGGGAAGGCTGTTTACGACGTCAATAACTCCGTCAACTACCTCGCCGGCGCCAAGCATCTCGACCAGCTCGCAGGCGCGGTTGACGGCCGGCAGGGTGTTCATGGGATCGAGACCCTTTTCAAACTTCGCGGAGGCCTCGGTGCGCATACCGAGTGCAAGAGCGCCCTTGCGGATGCAGGTGCCGTCAAAGTTTGCGGACTCAAACACAACGTCCACGGTATCGGAAACAATCTCGCTGTTCTCGCCGCCCATGATGCCGGCAAGGCCGACCGCGCGGGTATCGTCGGCGATGACGAGCATATTGCTGTTAAGCTTTCTTACGTTTCCGTCGAGAGTCGTGAGCTCCTCGCCGTCCTCGGCGCGGCGGACGATTATCTTGCCACCCTTGACATAGCGATAGTCAAACGCGTGCATGGGCTGGCCGTATTCCATCATGACATAGTTGGTGATATCGACGATGTTGTTGATGGGTCTGACGCCCATGGCTCTCAGACGCTCGCGCATCCATTTGGGTGAGGGAGCTATCCTGACATTGCGCACCATGCGCGCGGTGTAGCGGGGGCACAGCTCCTCGGCAGGCACCTCGACCTTGAGAAGCTCGTCAAGCCTGCCGTCCGCGCCGCCCTTTACCTCGGGCTCGTGGAGCTTCAGCTCCTTGCCGAAGGTGGCAGCGGCCTCGCGTGCAAGGCCGATAACGGAAAGACAGTCGGGGCGGTTGGGGGTTATCTCAAATTCGATAACGTGGTCGTCAGCGCCTATGACGGGCCTTATATCATCGCCGGGCTTTATACCGTCCTCGTGCAGGACGAAAATGCCGTCGGGGATGCAGTGGGGGAATTCAGCCTGCTGTGCGCGCAGGTCATCGAGAGTGCATATGCTTGCGGCCTTGGTGTTGTATGCGACCATGTCGCCCTCGTGGATGTTCTGGCAATCGGCCTCCACATCCACAGTTGATGCGCCGATATCGAGGGAGCATTTGTATACGTTAACGCCGACGGTCTCTACCGTAAGGACTTTTGCGGCGACTACGGGGCCGAAGACCTTGTCGCCGGCCTTGATATCTGCGGGGATGGAGGGCTTATCGGCGTCCAGGGGGTGATAATCGTTCAAAAGTGCGGCGGATTTGATGACTGCGTAGGGGAAATCGCGCTCGTCAAGGTTGAGCTCCCTGAGAGAGCACAGCATGCCGTTTGATATTTCGCCGCGCAGCTTGCCCTTGGTTATCTTCTTGCCGCCGGGCAGCGTCGAATTATGAAGAGCGGCGGGCACAAGATCGCCGGTGTGGATGTTCCAAGCGCCGGTGACGATCTGAACAGGCTCGTCCGTGCCGACGTCTATGCGGCATATCCACATATGGTCGGAGTTGGGGTGCCTTTCCATGGAGAGTATCCTGCCGACAAGTACATTGTTGATCTCCGCGCCGAGATCCTCATAGGTCTCTACCTTGGAGCCGGAGAGGGTCATGGCCTCTGCAAATTCGCGGTCGTCTATATCGCTGACGGAAACGCCGTCAACAAACTCTGTGAGCCATTTTCTGCTTAAATTCATCGTTTTATCCTCCCTTTAGAACTGCTCCAAGAAGCGGACGTCGTTTTCAAATATGAGACGCAGGTCGGAGATCTTAAAGCGCCTCATAGCAAGTCTTTCAAGGCCCATGCCGAAGGCCCAGCCGGTGTACTCCTCGCTGTCGATGCCGCTCATCTCGAGCACTTTGGGATGGATCATTCCTGCGCCCAGGACTTCTATCCAGCCCTCGCCCTTGCAGGTGGGGCAGCCCTTGCCGCCGCACTTGTGGCACT
>OLSB01001161.1_pt1 | contig 27013 bp, 24 predicted proteins | sample 1672071 | NCBI WGS metagenome assembly OLSB01 (sample SAMEA3136642, study PRJEB25190) | human gut metagenome | biome: human gut; feature: human-associated habitat; material: faeces | place: Austria | collected 2013 | reverse complement strand
GCATCTCTGTGATTTTCAGCTTTTCTCTCCCGGCTAGGGCCACCGTATCCCGCAGACGCAGCGTTCCGCTGTATAGCCGCAGATAGACAAGCCTCTGGCCGCAATCTGTATACTCCACCTTAAAAACTCTACCGCACAGGGCGGCGCTCCCCTGTTCCTTGGTCGATTGGAACAGCCCTATCACCGCATCCATCAACTGTTGAATGCCAAGGCCGTTTTTGGCGCTACCATGATAGACCGGGAGCAGGGAGGCGTCTTGAACTCGCCGCTGTTCTTCTTGCGCAAGTTCTTTCTGACTGATTGATTCTCCTGCGATATACTTTGCCAATAACTCATCGTTATTTTCGATGACCGAATCCCACACCTCTGCACTAGTGTTTTCTGTCAGAGTTATTTTCGAGGACAGCGACACTGTCTGCTTGATGATAATATCAGCGGAGAGCTTATCCCGAACAGACTGATATACGCTCTCCAAATCAATGCCAACCTGGTCGATCTTGTTGATAAAGATAATGGTGGGGATGTTCAATTTCCGTAGGGCATGGAACAGAACACGGGTCTGGGCCTGCACGCCATCTTTAGCGGAGAGCACCAAGATGGCCCCGTCCAAAACAGCCAGAGAGCGGTATACCTCTGCCAAGAAATCCATGTGGCCGGGAGTATCCACAATATTGACTTTACAACTGTGCCACTGGAAAGAAGTGACTGCCGTTTGAATGGTAATTCCACGCTGCCGCTCCAAAAACATAGTGTCCGTTCTCGTTGTCCCTTTTTCGACGCTCCCCGGCTCTGAAATGGTTCCGCTGGCATACAGCAGGCTTTCTGTCAGTGTCGTCTTGCCCGCATCTACATGGGCAAGAATCCCGATATTGATAATGTTCATGTCTATCCTCCATACAAGGCCCAAAAGGGCGCAAAAATCCCCAGCGGCAAATACTTTTACCGCTGGGGATCATGACTTCGGATACATAGAAACGCATTCAGCTAACATGAGCCGTTATCCGTCACGATGGTGCCGATGAAGTTTCTATGCAGAATATGACGCAGGCAACGGCTTTCCCAGAAATGGAAAGCCGTTGCTTTAACATCTTCATCCTGACATTGGAATGCAGGCCCTTCCCATCAGAGTTCTGCGTACAGCAGGCCCTCGTCACAATGCAGTTCCCTGGCATAGCCCCGGATGATCTTCATAGCCAGGTCGTCCTCCGGCAGATCCTCCGTAAAGCGCAGTTGGGGGGCGGCGAAGGTGAGGCGGATGGTATCCTTTGCCTCGGAATACTCCAGGTCAAATTGGATCGGCCCGGCTTCCTCCTCCAGACGCTCAAAAAGCAGATGGTACAAAAGCTCCTCGCATAGCAGAAGGGTGGTCCGGATCCGCTTCGGCGGGAGAAAATACTCCTTCAGGAACCCTTCAATGCCCGCCCAGAGTTCATAGGGATCGAAGGACAGGCGGTCGATGCTCCGGTGGTAGGTGTGGGTCTTGTAAATAAACTCCTTGGTCTTGGGCCGCTGGGGATCTTCAAAGATCTGCTGGGGCGTGCCGTCCTCGTAGATCCCCTTTTCATCCATATAGAAGACCCGGGTGGAGACGGTTTTGGCCAGATTCATCTCGTGGGTCACGATCATCATGGTCATGCCCTCCTGGGCCAGCCGGCGGATCACCGTGACCACCTCACTGACCATTTTGGGGTCCAGAGCGGAGGTAGGCTCGTCCATCAGCAGAATTTCCGGCTTCATGGCCAGGGTCCGGGCGATGGCCGCCCGCTGCTTCTGACCACCCGAGAGTTCATCGGGATAGGCAAAGGCTTTCCCCGCCAGGCCCACGGTCTCCAGCAGTTTCATTCCCTCGTCATAGGCGGTCTGCCGGTCCATCTTCAGCAGTTCCACCGGTCCCAGCATGACATTTTCAATGACCATCAGGTGGGAGAACAGGTTAAAGGACTGGAACACCATGCCCATTTTCCGGCGTAGCTTGCTGACGTCTGCATCCTTGGCCAGAATATCCTCCCCGTCGATCCAGATCTTTCCGCTGTTGGGCTGCTCCAGCAGATTCAGACAGCGGATGAAGGTGCTCTTGCCGCAGCCGGAGGGGCCAATGACCGAGATGACCTCTCCCTTTTTGATGTCCACGCTGATATTCTCCAGAACGCTTAGCTCTCCATAGCTTTTGGACAAATTTTCGATCCGGATCATTTGCACACCACCCCTTTCAGCGTCCGTTCCCGCTTCTTCGGATCAAGCCGTACTTCGATCAGCGAGAGCAGGGACACAAGGACCCATGTCACTGCGAAATAGATGACCGCCGTGGCGATAATGGGGAAAAAGGCGTCATAGGTGCGGCTGCGGATGATGTCGCCGGCCTTGGTCAGATCCTGAATGGCAATATAGCCCACAATGGAGGTGGCTTTTACCAGAGCCACAAACTGCCCTTTGTACAGGCCGAACACATGGTTGACAGCCTGGGGAAATACGATTTTTTTGAAAATGGCAAAGGGCTTGAACCCAAGGGCAGCGGCCGCCTCCCGTTCCCCCTTGTACACGGAGTCGATGCCCGTCTGGAACACCTCCGACAGCCCCGCGCCGTGGTACAGGCCAAAGCCCAGAATGGCTACAAGCACGCCGGAGATCTCGATTCCCCGGAACACAATGTAGTACAGCAGCATCAGTACCACCAGCATCGGCGTGCCGGAAACGATTTTCCGGAAAACTGTGGAGAACCCTCGCAGAAATCTCACTTTGGAGCGTTCCATACCCAGCAGCACCCCGCCCCACACTGTCGCCAGCGCAAAGGCCAGCACGGAGATCTCCAGGGTGACCGCCAGTCCATTCAGGACCAGCTTCCAACGCTGTTCGGTAATAAAGGTGGCGGTAAACTTTTTGCCAAGGCTGTTGAAAAAGCCGGCAATTTTTTCGCCAATGCTCTCTTCCCCCGCTGTTTCCGAGGGCTTCCGCATCAAAAGCGTCTGAGGATTGTCAAAATAGACCTGGGAAAAGTCCACGGCCTCCGTCCGCTCCGGCGTCGGAACCAGAGACGGTGCGGCGTCTGCCTTCCCGCTTTGGATCGCGGCAACCTTGGCGGAGATGGGCATATCCTGGAACTCAATCCGCATGCCCAGATCCCAGGCGATCCGTTTCATGAGCTCGCAGTCATGGCCGGTAAGCTTATTGTTGTAAACAAAGCATACCGGCTCCTGGCTTCCCGTCACCGCCACCCGCAGCACTTCGCCGTCCTCATGGACGGGGATGTCCACAGTTTCGTAGCCGTCACCCGATGCTTCATACCAGCGTTTCTTCATATCCTCCAAAACGCCGTTTTCCCGGTAGCTTTGGATGCAGGCACTGATGCCCTCCTGCAGCTGCGTGTTTCCCTTGGCCACAGCCACAGCCAGCCCCTCTTCCGTCAGGGGGTAGTCCACATATACTACGTCGCTGTTTGCCTTGGCGAAATTTGCCGCTGTGGCCATTCCGCAGATGACATAGTCCAGTTTGCCGCTTTGGAGCGCCACCACAGCGTCACCGGTGTTCTCAAACTGCAGCAGCTGAGTTTCCGGATAAGACTCACTGATAAAGGCGGCTCCCCGGCTGCCCGTCATGGCGCCCACCGAGGCATTCTGCAGGCTTTCCTCCACCTCCGCTTTTGTCATGACAATTTTGGTGACCGGCTTGTCATACCGCTCCTTCAGCACCAGAAGCCCCGTTTCCGTGGTCAGATAGGGGTCTGAGAACAGGATCTGCTCGCTGCGCTCGGGCGTCTTGTTGAGGGTGGACAGAACCATATCGCATTTCCCCGCCTGCAGCGAAGGCAGAAGGGCGGGAAATGTCACGCTCTCGATCTTCACATCCATATTGAGCGCATAGGCCAGCCGGATCCCGAGTTCCACATCAAAGCCCATCAGTTCGCCGCCCGCGCCCACATAGGCAAACGGCTCAGACTCCCCATAGGTCATGATCCGCAGTGTTCCTTCCGGCCTTTCCGGCGCCTCCAGTTCCGGCATGGCGTGCTCTGTGGATCTCAGCCAGCGCTGTTCCATCTCCGCCAGGGTCCCGCTTTCGGACAGTTCCGCAAGGGCCCCGTTGATTCTCTCACACAGCTGCGTATCCTCCAGACGCAGGCCCGCGCAGAATTCGATCGGCTCTCCCACCGACGCATCCATGACGGTGGTTTCCGAATCGTGCAGCGCATAATACGCCAGGCTCACTTTGGTATAGGCGAAAGCATCGAACTTTTCCGCTCCCACAGACACACAACCGTCCGGAAGGGTGGTGATATCGACAAATGTAGCGTTGGGCAGGGCCTCACGGATGGCGAAGTCCGAAGCAGAACCCGTGGCAACGCCAATCTTGGAGGATGGAGAGTTCAGGTCAGAGAGGCTTTTGATCTTGCCCTTTCCCCCACCTTCATACCGGTCGGCCGCCACCATGATCCCGATCTCCGTTTCCAGATAGGGCTCGGAAAACAATACGCTTTCCATCCGCTCCGGGGTCGCGTTGATCTCGGAGATGATGATGTCGCACTTTCCGGCCTCCAGGGATGGGATCAGTGCGTCAAAGTTCACCGCCTGCATTTCAATATCCAGTCCCAGCGCATAGGCGATTCGCATACCCAGTTCCACATCAAAGCCCATCAGCGCGCCGTCTTCGCCCACATAATTGAACGGCTCCAGCATCCCCTCCGTCATCATCCGCAGTGTACCCTGGGGATTCTCCGGCTTTTGGAGTTTGGGCATTTCATGCTCCGTGGAGCGCACCCACCGCTGTTGCATATCCGACAAGGTTCCGTCCGTACGCAGTCGGACAAGAACCTCATTGATCTGTTCGCAAAGGGATGTATCATCCAAAGCCATGCCCACACTTACTCTGGCCGGCTCTCCAAAGCCTTCCTCCATGATAACGGTGCCGGGATTGTTCAGCGCAAAATACTCCAGATTCACCCGGTCAAAGAGAAAGGCATCGATTTTCCCAGCAGCCAGCGCGGCGCAGCCGTCCGGCACCGCCACGAAGTCCACAAATTCCGCGTTTGGCATGGCTTCCCGGGCGGCAAAATCAGATGCTGATCCGGTGGCAACGCCGATTTTCACTGAGGGCGAATTCAGATCTTCAAGGGAAGTGAATGTCGTCTTTTGCATGCCAGAGCAGCCGGAGAGCAATACCAGCACGAGAAGCAATCCCAACAGCCATCTTTTCTTTTTCATCATATCCTCCTCTTCCGAGTATTCCTCCGGGGCAGAGTATCCTGATCTATCTGCGCACAGCTTTCCTGTCCTCGCGCAGCATCTCCTTGTCCAGCAGCTGCATCCGGTCGGCCTGCAGGATCAGCTCCATCTGCAGCAATGTCTGATCCAGCGCGGCCGCGATAAAGCCCATCAGGATATCTGCCACCAGAGCCACGGCCAGCGCCTGGGTGGGGATCCCCAGCTGTGTAAAAATGGCCGCGTAGGTCAGCAGACCGGCGCCGGAAATCGGCGGCGCGGCAATGGCCAGAATCGTGGCCAGGATCACCGCCATCATAACCCACAGCAGAGAAACGGCAACGTCCCATTGTTCCGCCATATACAGGGAGATCAGCAGGGCGTTGATGGCCACACCCGGCATATAGATCGTGCTACCCAGCGGAATCCCGTAACGGGTCACCATGGAGCTGATGCCCAGACCGGATATCCGCAGCTCATTTCTCCCGGAAATCCGGAATGTTTCGTCTGGCCTGTTCCAGAATGGCCGCCGGGTCCGCTCCCACAAGATCCAGCCCTTCTGCCGCCACACAGCAGGTCTCCCGTATCCCGTAGAAGTTCAGAGCCAGGGCGCGGATATATTCAAAACCGTAATTGCGTTCTCCAATGGGGCCCCCGGCCGTAGTCACATAGATCAGCCGCCGGGCCCGGCACAGTCCCTCCGGCATGCCTTGCGGCGTATAGCGGAAGGTAAGCCCCGTCACCGTCACCGCCTCCAGATAGGTGCGCAGCACCGCCGGGAACAGGAGGTCCCAATAGGGGGCGGCGATCACGATGTCGTCTGCTACGGCAAACTGCTTTGCATAGCGGAAGACGGGGGCGGAAAAATCTCCCGCCGTCACACTCGTGACCCGCTCCTGAAGTGCCGGCCAGTCCAAGGGCCGGATCTCCTCCTCATACAGCCGCAGCTCCTCCACCTGCCCGGGCAGTCTGTTCAGAACATGCCGGGCCAGTTCACAGCTGCGGGAACAGGGGCGGGCGCAGGCGTTGATAAACAGTACTTTTTTCATAAAAACTCCTTACGGCTTTGTCTCTTCCTGCGCCAGTGTCAGCGTCAGCGTCAGCACATTATATCCGTCCTTGTACATATAGTCCATGTTATCCATCATTTTCCGTGCCATAAAAATGCCTAACCCGCCGATCTCTCGCTGCTCAGCCGAAGCGGTGATGTCCGGCTCCGCCGCCGTAGTGGGATCATAGGGTTTTCCGTCATCCTCAAACCGGAGTGACAGCACAGTCCCGTTCTGTACTGCGGTGACCTTGGCATTATTCGCCTGGCTATAGCGCACGATGTTAGAGTAGATTTCATCCGCAACAATCTGCAGCTTGCTGACAACTTTCATCGGTATTTCCCAGGCTCCCAGCGTGGTGTCCAGGAACTCCGCTACCGTTTTGACGGACTCGGCGTCGGGTGTAAGCGAAATCTCTGCCTTTCGGCCGCTTCCTTTGAATTCAATGCACAGCATGGTAATATCGTCAAACTGGTCGGCCTCTCCTGCAAAGGCGTCCACATCGGCTTTGACCAGAGGGAGAAGTTCGGAAGGGGCTTTTTCGCTGTTCTTTGCAAGCACGCTTTCCAGTCGCTTCATGCCGTACGCATCTTTTTTGCTGTTGATGGCTTCCGGGATGCCGTCGCTGTATTGGAATACCTTGTCGCCGGGTTCAAGCTGAATGCTTCCGGCACGGTAGCGGATTCCCTGCATACCCGCCAGAACGAAGCCCGCTCTCACCTTAAAGGGTTCAAACACGCCGCCCTTTCGGCAGAGAAACGGAATTTCATGTCCCGCATTGACATAGCGAAGCTCTCCCGTCTTCAGGTTGAGCACACCTTCAAAGGCGGTAATGAACATCTCCTCGCTGTTGGAGGCACAGAGGATGTTGTTCACTTCGGTGAACACTTCACCAAGGTCATCGTGCAGCCCCGTGTGATCCTTGATCAGCGTTTTGCCGATCACCATGAACAGTGCGGCCGGAACGCCCTTTCCGGAAACATCGGCAACGACAAAAGCCAAATGATCCTCGTCCACCATAAAGAAATCGTAAAAGTCTCCGCCCACTTCCTTGGCCGGATCCATGGTGGCATAAATATCAAACTCACTCCGATTGGGAAAGGCCGGGAAAATACACGGAAGCATGGACGACTGGATCTTTGCCGCCACATCAAGCTCAGCCCCGATGCGTTCCTTCTCGGCCGTGACCGTCTCGAGCTTTGCAATATATGCGCCCACCTCGTGGTACATGGTTGTGAAGGACTCGGCAAGTTCCCGAAGTTCATCGTCATGCTTTACAACAAGTTCCGGCGAATTTCCGTCTTCCAGGTGTTCCACCATATTGAGGGCTGCTTCGCTCAGCTGCTGCACGGGGACAACGAGGCGCCGTCTCATGTAGATCACCCAGACAATGCCGCTCAAAATGGCGATCAGGGCCTCAATGAGTATGATTTGACGAATATAATTACTTTTGGCACTGGTCAGAAGATCCATATTCTTCACAACGCCGACGATGGCGACCACGCCGGAATCCGCATCCTCAATGGGATAGACACTTGTGGTGTATCCCTTTCTGGAATACATGAAGTTGTGAAGCTGCGTTTCCCCTTTCAAAATGGAATCATAGACAGTCAGAAATTCATCGTTGACCGTGTCCCGGAATCCGATCTCATAAGGGGAAAAACCGCTGGCTTTGCTGACGACATTGTAGATGTACTCCCGCTCTTTTGTGTCCGTGTGCACCTTGGCAGCATAGATCACACTGCAATCCTCTGCATCGGCTGTATGCTGGAGCTGGTCGCGGATCCTGTTATATGCTTCATCCGCTGTTTTCGTTTCCAGATATTGCTCAAGTGTTTCTGCATCAATGCTAAGTGCAGCATACTCGGCAATTCCGTTGGCAATTTCCATATACTGCTGCTTGAGTGCACCCGTAAACTCGAAATAACCAACGGTTCCGATCGCTGCCGACAAAAGCATAATAAGGCCGATCAAGGCGTTAAAGATCGGCCTTATGAGAGACTTTGTGAATGCTCGTTTTTGTTTCATACTCTCTTCTCCGTTTTGTAATGGGCATTGCAAAACGTGTCTTTGGCCGGACAAGCCACGCAGGACTCAGGTCCGGCAGCAAAACTGCGGTCAAAGGGAATCCGGGGCACGCCCATCGTGTGCCTCGCCCTCTTTACTCGATGGTCAGAATATCCACAAAACCGGTGATATCAAAGACCTCCATGATGGTGTCATTCACGTGGATGAGTTTCATGGAGCCTTGGGCGTTCATCATTTTCTGGGCCTTCAGGATCACACGCAGGCCGGCCGAAGAAATATACTCCAGCTTCTCCATGTCCAGGACCAGCTCCTGCACACCGGCCAGGGAATTGTCCACAACGGCTTCCAGTTCGGGGGCGGTGGTGGTGTCCAGCCGTCCGGCCAGATTCAGGGTCAGGCTGTTTCCGTTCAGGTTTTTCTCGATGGTCATAGTGATTTCTCCTTTTGTTTTGTCTATTCTGATTTTGCTTTGATCTTCCATGTCTCAACGGGCTCATACAGGAAGGGCAGCTCCGCCAGCGGCGTTTCCATAGACTCCGCCAGCGCCTTCACGGCAGGCGGGATCTCCGGCGACAGGTCCAGATACCAGTCCACGGATTCCAAAACATAGCGCCGCTTGAAATCCTCGTCTGCCGCCACGGCACAGCGCAGGTTGTGCAGCCGGTCCGCCGCCTTGACTGCCCGGGCCACAGGGTCGGCTTTGATAGCCGCCACATACTCGGCCATAATATAGCCCTTTTGTTTGGTCAGGAGCCTGACCGTCCGGAGCACACCGGCGCCGCCAATGGACTCGATCTCCTCTTCCGAAGCGTCGGTGTCCTCCAGCAGGTCATGAAACAATCCGGCGATCTGATGATCCGTGCCGTAGCCCCAAACCCGGAGGATGCCCGCCACGGCGACGGGGTGGGTGATGTAAGGGTCGCCGCCGATGCGCGTCTGCCCCCGGTGCTTTTGGGTAGCATAGGACAACGCCGCGTCATAGCGCGCTTGTTCAGATGCTGTCACGCCTTTTCATCCTCCAACTTCCGGGCACTTTGAAACAGGTGTTTTGCCTGCCGCTCCGCCCGGGCTGTGTCGCCCATGGACAGCTTCAGGAACTCAGCCGCCTGCTCCAGGGTATATCCCTTATGGATCAGCTCCGCTCGGCACAGGAAACGCAGGCCCACATTGGAGGAGAGAATATCCAGTTCGGTACCGTCCAGCGTCTGTTTTGCCATCGCCAGCGCCAGATCGTGATCCTCATCCAGCATGTTCTGCAGGTCACCCAAAGTCTTCTTGCCCAGCCAGCGCAGCTGCTCGATGTAGCTCTCCGGACTAATTTGGTCCAGCTCCGCGCCGCAGATGGCGGCCAGTTCAGCGGTAAATGCCTGCATCCGGGTATTGCGCTCCAGAAATTCCCGCAGGGAGATCAAATCGATGAGCACATCATCCGCACGGTTCTCGGTGATCTTCCGGCGGATATCGTCGGTGTATGCTTTCATCCCGTCCCGCACACGGACGAACTCGTCGTCCGCCAGCTCCAGCAGGCCCGCAATACGGGCAAGCTCCCGGGCCATCACCCGTGGAACGCCGAACTCGCTTTTGTACCCCAGATCATGATTGATGGCCGACCAGGTGTGCTGCAGGTTGGTGCGGATCTGGATCTCAAACCGCTTTCCGCAGAGTTCCTCCGGATAGCCTCTGTCGGCAGGAAGAGAGCAGATATAGTGAAGGGACAGGTAACCAAAACTGTCCGCCTTGAGCAATGCCCGCTTATCCGAGGAATTCTCCCAGTCGATGATGAATGCCTCTTCAACCAGTTTACCGATTTTATCTACATCGTCCGCAAAAAAGCAAATCATCCGGGCGCCCAGAATATCTGTCAGATCGTCCAGATGGAGGTATTTGTCCCCCTTGCGGGCCAGCTTGCCGGCAAGGCTGTTTTCGGTCTTGACCCGGTGCTCAATGCCCAGCATCTCGATCCCGGCGTCCTTCACCAACTCTGTGAGCTTCTCGTGAACCACATCGCCCAGGGCCACAAAGTTTGGTCGTTCCTTCCGAAACTCCTCAATGATCATCCTGTCCTTGATATTCATGTTTTTCATATCCTTGCCATGTATGTACACGCCCTGTCAACAGCGTTCAGCTCTGACTTTCATACCAGCGCTCAAATTCCGGCGGTCTGGCCGTAAAGCGCAGCAGCCAGCCATTTTCCAGCCGGTCGGTCACTTTGGCGAACAGCTTGCCGCCGATATCCAGCTGGAGATTGGCATAACGTTCCAAAGGTGCCTGTGTCTCCAGCACGCCTCCGCTCCGACACAGAGCCGTAAACTGTCCGGCGCTGGGCAGTGCATCCACATGCTTTTCATGGATGGCCACAAAGGACACCGCAGCGGGTGTTTTCAGCGGCACAGGCGTGTCCTCTTCCCGCTTGCAGGTGACGCCGTAGCTTCCTCCGAGGCCGGTGATGTGGGAAAGGGTCAGCGGCTCCTTCACCCCCTTGGGCAGTACGCTCTGCTCCCCCGCGACCTCCAGCGGCTCCTGGATCCACGACCTTGTCTCAGGAGAGATTAGAATCTGCCCGCCCACGGTGTAGCTCTCGATCCTGCCGCACAGGTTCACATGACTGCCCACCACACCATACTTGGTGCGCTTCTCCGAACCGATATTGCCTACGATGACCTCGCCGGTGTTGATGCCGATGCCCATTTCCAGAACGGGAAAGCCCCGTGCTTCGTTCCAGCGGTTGATTTCCTCCATTTGAGCCTGCATTTCGATTGCCGCTGCCGCCGCGTCGGAGGCGTGGCAATCAGAGGGGGCGGGGGCACCGAAGATGGCAAGGATCCCGTCACCGATGAATTCAATAATGGTGCCATTTCTGCGCTGGATGATCTCGGTCATCTCGCCCAGATAGTGATTCAGCATGGAGATGAGGCTTTTAGCCTCCATGCGCTCACTCATAGCGGTGAAACCCCGCAGATCACTCATCAAGATGGTAACTGTCCGCTTTTTGCCGCCCAGGGCCAGACCGTCCGGCGTCTCCAGCAACTGGCGGACGATCTCATCGGACAAAAACCGGCCGAAGGTCTCACTGAGCAGTTTGTTGCGCAGCTCCAGCTGGCCGTTCAGCGCCTTGATGCGCTCCATGGCCTTTACTGCGTCCCGCAGTTCCGCCAGCTCACTGATGTCGCTGAGCACGGCGATGACCCCGATCTTCTCTTCCTGATCCCTGAGATAGGAGGTCGTGATGTGAAGTTGTCTGGTCTCCGAGCCGGTGAAATAGGGCACCACATTCTTATGGGATACCGTGGCGTCATAAATGGCGTCCAGAACAGCCTGGTTAAAAGCATCGTTTTCCGGGTACTCAAAAAAGCAGCGGGCAAAGCGCTTTCCCAGCAGTTCTTCCGTCTTTCGATCCAGGATCTGTGCGGCCGCGGGATTAATGTATGTGATCACGCCGTCCATTCCGATGGTCATGACCCCCTCGGACATATCCCGCATGATGCTCTTCCGGATAAACTCTGTATGTTCCGCCATATCCATTACACCCCCAAGCCAAAATATCCGCGCTGCTTCAGGTAGACCAGAGACCGCTCCACTGCGGTGATCCCGCCCACCTCCAGCGTCAGGGGAATGCTCCGCCCAAGCTGCCGCCACAGGCTGTCCGCCAGCGTCCAATTCACACTCCCGGCACCCAGAGGAAGGTGCTCGTCGAATTGTCCGTTGTTGTCGGACAGGTGCAGATAGCCGATCCGGTCGCCCAGCCGCTCAAACCACATTTCCAGTGGTGCCCGGGCGTAATGGGCATGTCCGATATCCAGACAGACCTGCACCTGATCTCCGGAAGTTTCCCTGAGCAGGGCGCACAGCGGCTCCGGGTCCAGGTCCATGCTGTTCTCCACGCAAATGATAAGGCCGTATTCTTCCGCAAGTTCCATATAGAATGCTCCGCAGATGCCCGCCCAGTTGTCCAGATAAGCGCCCCGCAGGAACGGGAACGCACTGCTGTGGAAGACCACCTGTTTCGCGCCCAGCGCCGCTGCTAAGGCACAGCTTGCCCGGCACCGCGCCTGAGACAGCTTCCGAACCTCCGGGTCTCCGCTGGCAGGATTCACATCAATAAACGCCCCATGAAGGGAGCATACCCGGCCACTGTTTCGATACCAAACCCGCGCCTCGTCAAAAAGCTGCGGGTCGCCCAGCACTGGCGGCATATAGAACTCAACGGGTTCATAATACAGTCCTTTCCGCGCTGCCAGTTCGCTCCATTGTTCACCATGGAGGAACCGGGGCTGGATCTGCAGCAACGGCATATTCCATGCATTTCCCTGCTTCACTATTCGCAACCTCATTTACAAATTGGTTGAAACGGATCCTGGTAAAACGTTCCTCTCCCTTTGGCTTTCCGTCAATTGGGACAAGGCTGGCTCACTGCCAGAAGTGTTCAAACGAAGAATACTCCAGAAGATCGTTGTTCCCGGTCCCGCGGCCGATCGCCGCGAATTTCTTCAGATGCTCTTTCAGCCACTCACTTTTTGCAGTTCCTTTCTGTTCGCTCTCCACTTCCTCAGCCACTGTGCGGCAGACCTCCAGGTAGTCCTTCGTCAGTCCGCGCAGACGCTGGCTCATGTTCTGCATGATCATCAGAACCTTGGCCGGTCTGGTCTTGAAATACTCCTCAAAGGTCTCGGCTGTGATCTCCAGTACCTTAGTGCCGTCCTCCATCGCCACAACGGTGGCGGAGCGGGGGCTACCCTCGATCATGCCCATCTCACCGAAAAACTGCTCCGTTTCCAACACAGTAAACAGCTTTTCGTCCGGAGTCCCGTAATTCGCGTAGACTCCAACTTTCCCCCAGAGAATATCGTACATACAGGTGGAGGCATCCCCCTGCTTAAAGATGATCTCGCCCTTTTTCAGCGTTTTGGTATTCATACGCCCTACTCCTTTTCCGATATGATTTTTGTTTCCTGCACATCTTTTCCAAGAAGCCTGTTTTGACCGTCTTCAGTGCCAGATGCCAATATAGAGTCCGTGATATGTGTCGGCACCGTATTCAGCCGCCAGCTTCATGGATTCTGCGTAAGCATCGGCGAACTTTTTCAGATTGGCTTTCAGCCACCCGCTCTTTTCCGTCCCTTTCCGCTCGGTCTCCACGCTTTCAGCCACAGTGCGGCAGGCATCCAGATAATCCTGGCTCAACCCGCGGATGCGCTTTCCCAAATGCTTCATGATGGCAAAAATCTTTTCCGCTTCCTCCCGGAAAAAGTCCTGAAAGCTCTCCGGGGTGATCACCTGGATCTTCGTCTCGTCGTCCAAGGCCACCGCTGTGGCCGATCTGGGATAGCATTCGATCATGCCCATTTCCCCAAAAAACTCACCTGCAGTCAACTCGGTCAGCTTTTTCTCCTGCTGTGTCCCATAATCCGCATAGATACCGACTTTCCCCTGCAGGATGGTGTACATTTCGGACTGATAGGTCCCCTGTTTGAAAATGATTTCGCCGTTTGAAAAGATTCTCTCTTCCATCGCTGTATTTTCCATATTTTGTTCCTCCTTTATTGTGTCGTTGGAGACATCGTTCGCCAAGGCACCATTGTTCTTTTACGCCTTAGTCCATTTTCACTGCATTGACCCATCTGCCTCCTCCGCTGATGGCTTCTCTGGGACAGACCAGCACACAGAGGTGACAGCCCACACAGTTTTGGGGAATAAGAATGGGTTTGCGCGTTTCCTTATCAAACCGAACTGTTTGATAGCCCCGCTGGGCCATATAGATCCGCAGACCCTGAAGCAGGTCGTTAATGATGCGGTAACCATACTGCATGACCGCCGTTGTGATCTGGAGGCTCCCGGCCCCCAGCAGCAGAAACTCCACTGCGTCACGCCAGGTCTCGATGCCGCCCATGCCGCTCAGGTGGGTCCCCTTCAGCGCCGGGTCGCCGCCCAGATCGGCCAAAAACCGCAGAGCGATGGGTTTGACCGCCGCGCCGGAATAGCCGCCAACTGCGGAGCGCCCCCGCACCGCCGGGGCGGTGGCGTAGGTGTCCAGATTCACATTGGTGATGCTCTTGACGGTGTTGATTGCCGCGATGCCGCTGGCGCCGCCCTCCATGGCCGCCCGGGCGGCGTGGCGCAGTTGGCGCAGGTGTCTTCCTTCGGCAGGTTCATAGCCGCGCCGGTCTCGTTTTGAAACCGCAGGGATCTCAGAACCCGCGCGGGATCCAAAGCCGGGCATGCCTTTGCGCAGGGCGCGTCATGGCACAGCAGGCATTTATTTTTACTTCTGCTTTTTCAACTGTTTGATATACATATATCCTCCTGTTCATCGGAAGCTCTCCCCGCCGGACGGACACGGCTCGCCGGTTTTCGCACCCTGAGCAGATTTTCATACTCGTTCATTACCCCGGCCACAAAGACCTCCACCAGAGTTTTCAGCGGGATGTCATAGCGCACGGAGAGAAGGGTCAATATATCCAGAGGAATGTAAACATCGGAAGCCCGGGCGAAGTGACCCAGATAATTTCCCAGGCCGAACACCTCGATTTTGACCTCCACCGGGTCGATGGTATCCGCCCAGCAGGCCTGCAGCTTCCGGGCAGCGCTCCGGATCAGTCGGTTGTGGAGATACCGGTATCCCAAGGCGATGCCCCAGGTGATGAGCAGCATCAGCGGCGCCGCCAGCCAGAAGGGGATATACTCCCCCATCCGGTAAATGTCCCGCCAGCCGCCGGCGCTGTCCCTCCGGAAAAAGACCATGTACGCATAGACCGTCATATAGCACAGGAAGGGCAGCAGGGCGATCAGGGTGTCTCTGCGGACGAAGACCTTATCCGTCTCTGTGGAACAGAACAGGACGATGGCCATCAGCGGACAGACCACGTGGAGCCACAGATTCATGCCGATCACGGCGCTCTTTCCGTTGATGGGCAGGATCAGCACCATGGCGAAAATCAGGGTCAGGGTGACACAGACGGTACCGCTGTACTGCAGCACCATGATCCATTTCGGCGCCCGGAACTGCTTTTTCTGAATGCCCTCCACCGCGTAGGGCAGCATGAGGAAGGCCCCCACGCCGGACAGCAGATTGGAGTTTACGGTGAACAGATGGAACACAATGGTGCCGCCCCGCTCCGGCGTGAGGGCGGTGGGGGCCTCCAGAATACCCATGATGACAGCGGCGAAGGTAAAGAAGGATACGATCAGCCCGCCCACCAGGGCGACAAGGCTTCGTCTGCGCTGCAGTACGATGAGATAACGGTTTTTCTTCATTCGTCAATCACCTCCTGACACTGGCAGTCCGGACATCGTCCCGGCCACGGTTTTTCAGCAGGAAGGGCATGTGGTAGAGCAGCATCAGCACCATTGCCAGCACAGTCAGCTTCACCACATACATCTCCCAGCCCTGGTTCAGATTCAGATAGGGCAGGTTATCCGCCGGAGGACACATGGTGTAGAGAAAATCCGTGGGTGCCCCCATGGCGGTAAAGATGCTGTTGATCCAGATGGACACAATCCCCAGCACCAGGAGCAGTACCAGATCAATCTTCAGATTCCGGAGGGAATAGGTGACCGACCCGGTGCGGATCTGGTGGATGGCATAGACGATGAGCATGGCGTGGAAGAGGAAAAACTGGTAGGCCACCGGGGAGGAAAAGCTGACGCTGCTGTTGGGGAGAAGGATGGCGAAGGGGGCGCCCACCGCCATACACATACACATGAAACCGTTCAGATCCGCCTTGCGCTGCTCGTTTTTGCTGAAGTACTGATAAAACAGGAAAAAGATCTGCAGGGAGCAGAGCTGCAGAGGCAGGCAGCTCACCGGCAGAAATTTCACCGGGCCGGACACATTGGTGAACAGTCCGGTCTCCACGGTGTTGGAGAAGGTCTTGATCAGCTCGGAGATCACGCAGAGGACCAAACAGCCGGTGAGCAGGGGTCTGGTCGGGCACCGGAAGCGGGCCAGCAGAAACGAAGTAATCAGGATCACAAGAACGGTGATCCCCATCCAGAGAAAATGACTCGTTGTAAACATGATTGTCCTCCATCCCCCCTGCTTCGTCCGGAAAACGGCAGAGGCTTTCTTTCTGACTGCGCTCTCTTCGCGGCAGCCCCCGTCAGGCCGCGGGCTGCTCCTCCATGGCCGCGTGGAAGCGGGTGATCATGACGGCGGTCTCAGCATACCAAGCGTCGGCGGCCACGTCGGCAAAGCCGCCGCCCTCCTCCGCCTGGGGGCTGCCGGCCAGCCGCCACAGGATTTCAGTTATCGTAGCCCGACTAGCGGTTTCTGATACACCGAAGGTGCCGTCTTTGTGGTTGGTCATCAGCTTGTTTTTCAGACACCAAGCTACACCGTTATGGTACCACTGCAGTGTGGGAAAGTCAAAGGCTTTCCCATCTGTCGTAGGATAACAGGGCATAAAGGCCTTGTTGAGATCGTCCAGCCAGGTTTTTCCGCTGCCCCGGCGCACATCAAAAGGGTTGATCATCACGTCTCTGGTGCGCAGCGCAGCCGGTATGAAAGCACAGCAGACCAATGGGCAGTGCCACGCCCAACAGCAAGCCCGTCCAATTCCTCCTCAACTTCATTCCGTTGAACTCCCTTGCGGTCTTACTTTCCTTCTTTCTTCAGTTTCAGTCCAAACCAAATCAAAAAAATACCGGTCAGCAGGGTCGTAAGAATGGCTTCCACGCCATCGCCAAGTCCCTGTCCGTTCACCAGCGCCATCACCGTAAAGATGATTTTAAGACCCAGCACGATCACGCCGCACACAAAAATAAAGATTCCGGCAATTTTCTTATTCATTTCTATTCCTCCTGATGTATGTTTACTTCATATTCTCTCACTGTTCAAAACCGCCGGACTGTCCATTTTGATTCCGGCGCAGGCGGATACTCCCCCACCTGAGAAGCATCCGCCCGCGCCGGGGCTGTTTCATGCCCCGGCGCGGCTCTGTGCAGCAAAAAAGTGGTTACAGCACTTTCCGCTATGTTTTTATTCAGCCGCCTTCAGCACATCGATCAGGCTGGCCACATTGGCACCCTCGTCAGGGACGGTCTTGGGTGCAGTGGTACCGGGCTTATAAGTAACAGTACGGTTGATGTCCCGCACCTGCTGGCCGCGCACACGCCGGCGGCCGTCGCTTTTTCAGCTTCCACTACATTGGATTTTTCCTTATTTCTGTTCCGTTACAGAAGAATTGCCCACATACTGTGCCTTGCCGAAGCCCAGGATGATTCTGAAAATGCCGGGGAGCAGCACCATGCCAATGGTGAAGCCGATGCCCTTGCCAAAGGCCTTGGACAGCTTATGGAAGCCCACGAGGGAAAGGATCCAGCCCACCAGGAACGCCAGCGAGAAAATCATTTGCAGCGCGGAGCCCTCCGCGACACACTGCATGGCAATACCGCCGCCGATGCCCAGAATGAAGACAGGCAGCGCCATCATGGGCTTCCATGTATACTTGTACTCCACATAGAAGTTGTAGAAGGGGATGATCGCTTTCCATCCGGGCTCGCCAAATTTGTTGAAGACTTTCCATCCGCCGATGATCTGCAGGATCTCCAAGGCGATCTGCAAAACAAACATTCCGCCGAGGAAGATGCCCAAAATACCACCCGCCATCAGTCCGCTCAACTGATCTGCATTAAACATCGTTGTCATTTCTTCGAAGCTCTCATCGGCAGGCGCAGTGGTCTCCTGCTTGAACTCTGCGTTGACCTTGACCTTGCCCGCAGGCATGGTGAAGGCATACTGGCCGTTGCCCTTGTCCGTCAGGGTCAGGACATTGCCGCTGCCATCGGTCACGGTCAGCTTGTCCAGCACGAAGCCCGCATCAGGCTTGACCGTCACGGTGACAGTGGAGCCTGTGGCAGCATTCTTCGGGGAAACGCTCACGGAGCCGTTTTCGCTGCTGCTCAAAGTCACATTGGACACGCTGCTGGTGCTGCTGCCGCCGCTGCTGGGATCCGAAACAGGTGTCTTTTCTTCGAAGCTCTCATCGGCAGGCGCAGTGGTCTCCTGCTTGAACTCTGCGTTGACCTTGACCTTGCCCGCAGGCATGGTGAAGGCATACTGGCCGTTGCCCTTGTCCGTCAGGGTCAGGACATTGCCGCTGCCATCGGTCACGGTCAGCTTGTCCAGCACGAAGCCCGCATCAGGCTTGACCGTCACGGTGACAGTGGAGCCTGTGGCAGGATTCTTCGGGGAAACGCTCACGGAGCCGTTTTCGCTGCTGCTCGAAGTCACATTGGACACGCTGCTGGTGCTGCTGCCGCCGCTGCTGGTGCTGCTGCCGCCGCTGCTGGGAGCCGAAACAGGAACAATGGTCACCTCGTTGGCTATCGAGGTCCTGTTGCTTTCCACAATGAACCAGACCGCTGTTTTGTCATCGTTAATTTCGGTAGGCACCATCTTTTCCACAGTGCCCCCGGAAGGCACGGTGATGGCCGAACTGTTGAGCACCAGGCCGGTCCCGGTTTTCGGTGCGATAACCAGAATGGCGGCAGTCGGCGTGGCGGCATTGGCTTTGGTGACGGTGACCGTGCTTCTGTTGATGGTCAGGGGCCCGGTACTGTAGATACCCACCGAGCCGGAGTCCACCTCCGTCACATTTACCGTGCTGTTGGAGATGCTGCCCCCGCCGTAGATGCAGATGGGCAAAGCCATCCCGCTGCCGTGGGCGTTCACCTCGCTGCCGCCCGAGACGGTCAGTGTGCCTTCGGTCATAATGGCCGAGGAGTTGAGCAGGCTGCCCAAAATCTCGATATTCTTCGCGTAAAGGCCCCAGAGGGCGTTCTCCCCGTCGCCGAAGTCCAGAGCAAAGTTATAGGTGCTGCCACTCGGATGTTTGTAGCCGCTGTTTGAAATGGTAATCTTTTCACCCGCAGAAGCGCCGAAGCTGGCACGGATGCGGGACTCTTTTCTGCTGATGCTGAGATTCGTTGCCGCCTGGAGCCATTCGGTAAAGACCCAGCCATCTTGAATGGTCACGCTGCCGTTGTACGACCTGACATACCGGTCGCCGGTAAATGTGCTGCTGAAGTTGGTGGCAAAGATCAGCGAATCGTAAATCGTAATCGCTCCGTCGGCGTGCAGGCGGGTGGTGTCGATATTGGCGTTTTTAACGGTGAGGGTGCCATCGGCCGCCGTCCTGATGCCGCCCTGCTTGGCATTCAGCCAGTTTCCAAGGCCGACCTCCTCGCCCGTCTCGGCGTTTGTAGCGTCCGAGAGAATGGTCAGGTCACCCAGGCAGAACACGTCGGCGGTGGCGTCCACACTGCCGCAGGAGATGATGTTGCTGGCTTTGCTGTAGCCCGCATAATCGGTCGTAGGCTCATCCGGCCCTGCGTTGTTTTCTCTGTGTTTGTAGAAACTGCTGTAGCTATTATTCTTCAGCGAAACGACCTCAATTTTGCTCCCTGCCGGGAGAATGATGCCGCAGACGCTGTCCAGGGCCTGGATATGGACGCCGTCCAGGGTGAGGGTATTGTTTGCCCACTTGTAGCCGTCGCCATCACTCGGAGCGTTCTTGGTAAAGTCCAGGCAGGTGGTGTAGACCGTCCGGGGCGTGGAAAGGACACCATAGATGTGATAGACATTATAGTAGTCATTGTCTATTAGTTCAGCGCCCACAGAGCCGATGGTCCAGACCCACTTGGCGTAGTAGGTGGTGCCGGCAGTGAAGGTGGCATTCTGCTCGGAATTGGCGGGATTTTTCCCGTTCTTATCGCTCACCTGCGTTCCCCAGCCGTTGGGGGCGGTGTACCAGCCGGCGAATTCGTAGCCGTACATTTTGGCGTCGCCGATGGCCGCCTCCCAGGCGCCCTTGGGGTGCGTGGATGTTCCCTCAGTAGAGTAAAGCTCTGTGTCAGGGAGTGTATAGTCGTCACTGCTTACATCCACCAAAGCAGGCTCACTGCCGTCGCAGCGGTCGAAGATGGCCTTATTCGTCAGGTTTGTCAGGGTGAGGATGATGTTATACCCATTATAGTTGCTCTTGCTGCCGGCATTAACGGGGACTTGCACATAATATTTGTCCGCAGTCATTCCGCTGGCCTGAACAGAGAGCAGGTTGCCGCTGAGGGTGGGGGTAAGGGTGACCCCGTCCGATGCAGACCAAACATTACCAGCTTCATCGCACCGAACCGGCGTTCCAAAGCCCATCCCATTGGGGATCTCGGGAAGCGTAATGAGATTGTTGCCGTTGGTGATGTTGGCATTTACGGTCTTCGCATATTCAGCGGGCGCCGCTATCTTGCTGATGGTAATTGCCTGTTTCTCCAGCGACCCCTTATAGGTGTCATTGTAGCCATGCACCGTCACATAATAGCTGCCCGCGTCCACAGGCGCGGTACCGCCCAGTATTTTTTGGTTGCTGTCGTACCAGGCATAGAGATAGGTCAGGCCTGTGACAGTTTCACCCGTTGTCGCTGCGGTGACAGTCAGAGAAGCAGGCTGGCCGGTGTAGGTCAGAGTCGTTTCAGAAATGGTAAGGGTCACAGGGGTTTTCCCTGTACTGCCGTTTCCCGCCGGGGCAACGGTCTTGCCGGAGAGGTCCTCGACCGGTGTTCCACCCTTTTTCACCATCACAGTCCCATTGCTATCGCTGTACACTGCGGAGGAGCCGCCGTCCAGATACAAGGTATTTCCCGCCACAATCGAAATATCTCCGCCGGAGGAACTCACTGCCTGCCTTCCGCCAATGGCCACCACAGTGTCTGCGTTGACTGTAACACCGCTCTGATAGCCCTCGATGGCACTGCTTGCGCTGCCGCCGTAAAGCATCACTGTTTCACAGCCTGTAATGGAAAGTGCGTCAGGCGATGCGCTGCTCCCGGCCGCCCGGATGCCATTGCCGCCGCTGTAAACCTCAAGATCAGTCACGTTGGTAATGGAAACAGAGCCATCCCGGTTGCTCACCGCAGTATAGCCCCCGCCAATGTTCGGTATGCTCACCTTCATCGTGCCGATATCACTGATGGTCAGCGCGTCGCCCAACATGACCGAAATGGCTGTATTGTTCGTAGCCGTGGAAGCAGCGTTCAGCTCCTTTAAATTCTGAATCGTCATGCTTCCCTGATAGGCCTCTACGCAGGCATTGACGGAAGTGACGGCGAGGGCATCGGTGTCCTTATTTGCGGTTGCCCCCTTTACGGTCAGGTCACCATACATACAGGTGATTCCGGAGCCGCCTGTGGAGGTGATGGTGTTAGCACCGTCCACGACCACAGTCAGCGAAATTCTGGCGGTGCTGCTGCCCTGGGAAGAAATGCGTCCGCCGTTGTAGCCCTTGAGGGTCAATGTACCATTTTCAAACTTGGCGGTGCAGCCGTCCGAACCAAGGGTTCCGCTCGCTGCGGCCCTTCCGTTCACCAGGTACGGCTTGCTGCTATCCAGCGTCACACCGCCGTTCACGCTGACCCAGGTCGCCGGGGTCAGCGCAGCCTCTGCCGCCGACGCCGTCAGGGCCATCCCGGGCAGCAGACCGATGACCATGCACAGGGTCAGCAGCAGGGACAGCAGCTTTCTTGTTCTCGCTTTCATTGAGATATTCCCTCCTAAATTGACTTATTGCAAAACGGCATAGACCGTCAGTTTGTTCTGCCCCACGTCGATCCAGTCCATGGGCTGCTCACAGGCATAGTCATAAAACAGCGCGTACTCTTCCTCACTCACGAACTCCACCTGTGTGGATTTGTCCACCTGGAAGGCCAGTTCCTCCCCGGCCTGACCGGGGTTGATGACCAGATTCAGATAGCAGGTATCCTCCGGGAACAGCACCGCAAAGGCCGCCCGCTCCTCCATGAGCCGGGGTTCGTCGTACATGATGTTGCTGCGCGTCACGCTGACCGTCTGCGAAGGATCCTCGCTGTTGTACTCAGTCACCTCCATGCCGGTGATCAGGCCGGAGGCGGTTTCGGTGAAGTACAGCACATCGGCGCACACGCCGGTGACGTCGTTCACCCGCCGGGCAGTGACGGTGGTGTTGCCGTACGCCTCCTCGGTCTCGCTCTCCACATAGAGCTCATAATCCCCGGCGGTGCGGCGTAGCCACTGGTCAGCGATGAATGTCTCATACTCGGCCGGGGGACAGATCTCCATGTACTTGCTGCCGCCGATCTCCACCATGTAGAGGGCCCCGGGCACATCATCGTTGATGTACCCCGCCTCGCAGTAGGTCACCTGGTCCGCGGCATCGTACTGCTCATAGTCGTACCACAGCCGGCCGCCGTTCAGGGTGAACTGGGTGACCGTCTTGTACAGCCAGTTGTTCTCCCCGTCCCAGGTCTCGGATACGCAGGTCACGGCATTGTGGTCTTTCAGCACATTCAGCAGGGCGTTGGTTTCCCGCAGGCCCGCAATTTCCGGGTCATCCTCCCCGGTTTTGTCCATGTCCACCACGCCATCGGCGGTGACCTCAGCCACCTTTCCCCCCGCGCAGCGGACCTCCAGCAGCCGGGCCTCATTCAGCGCGTCGTTTCTGACATAGCTGAAGGTGATCTGGCTCTCTCCGTCAGCCAGGGCACGGAAGCTGGCCACCCAAGTGTCCTCCGTGGTCTCCTGGGTCAGCAGCTCCAACACCGAATCATCCCCGATCACGAAGTTCCAGCCGAAGCCCGGCGTCTTGTCAGGGATCCGGACGGTCAGAATGCCCATCTCACCGTCCAGCTCATACCAGCTGCCCTGCTCCGCCTCCGGCTCAGCGGAGGGGGTGACGGCGGGGGGACTGGCTTCCGGCGTCGTCGCAGGGCTCTCCGGCCCCTTTCCGCCCCCGTCCCCGCATCCTGCCAGTAACGCAACCGCAAGGACTCCGGCCAGCAGAGCGGAAATTCCTTTTCTGTCTGTCTGTTTCATTTTCGATTCACTCCTTATACTCCGCCCGAGCGTTCGTCAGGCTCCGCATACTCTCTTCTTCTGCCTCTCTCCGGTCTCCCCCACGGGATAGCGCAGGTCGTGAAGCTCCCACGCGATCTGCTCCCGCGTGGCGGGCTTGGTCAGATAGCCACTGGGTCGCAGACGCAGCACCTCTTCGGCGTGCTCCCGCTCTGAACAGACGGTGACAAAGATGATGTTTGCCCGGGGGAACTTTTTTCTGATCCATTTGGCCAGTTGTATCCCGCTGAAGTGATACAGGTCGATCTCGGTAAAAAGCACATCGCATCCATACTTCTCAGCATGGGCCATAGCCTCCTTGGCATCGGAAAAGCAGTAAATATCGGCATCCGGCTCGACCAGATGAACATTCTGCGCCAATCCCTCCAGTAAGATCGGGTGGTCATCCACACATAATACCGTCATTGATGCAATCCCTCCCATGGCGTCCATTTTCGAATTATGTCGTAATTGTTATAGAGTAAGCGTCCTTACAAATTTCTTACAAACTCCTTCCAGTAAGAGTCGGACCGGCAAAAAAGCGGTCCGACTTTCGTCAGACCGCTTTTGTCATGCCTTTGGTAGCTATTTGTTCCACAGAAGACCTGCGGTATTTTCCGCCCAACTGTATTGGGTCATGTACTCGCCGTGAAATTCCGGCTTTCCAGTGTTGAGATAATGATAGTAGTCACAGTCGATCCGCTCCGTATCCACCGCGTAATAAACGCCGTTCTGCCGCAGGATCTCACTGGCCCCGGCAAGCTCCAGCGCATGACGCAGATCAAAGAAAAGCTGATAAAGATAGTTGATATTTTTTCGGTCATTGCTGCCATCCTCCCACATGCACGCGCAGATCTCCCTTGCTGTCACACCCGCACCGTTGCGGTCGATCAGCACCGCCAGCAGCTCTTTGGTTTTGGATCGTTTGAAATTCAGCGTCTCATCCCGTGCCATGACCTCAAAGGTACCGAAACACCGGACCGTCAGCAGTTTTTCCTGCGCCCTTCGCCCCTTGATATAGTCCAGTTCCTTCTGGACCGCTTCCGCGGTCACGGGCTTCAGCAGGTAGCCGGAAACATGGATCTGAATGGCGTCTACAGCGTACTGTGTATATCCGGTGCAGAAAATGATTTTGCAATCCGGATGATAATTCAGGATGCTTTTCGCCAGTTCAAGGCCGTTCATCCCGCGCATGCTGATGTCCAGAAACGCCACATCCACAGGGTTCTTCTTCATCCACTCCACCGCGTCATCGCAGTCGATAAACTCCGTGACCGACGTGATGTCAGGGGATCGGGAAACCGCCTGGGTCAGTGCTGTCAGCACAGGGCGTTCATCGTCCACAGTCATAGCGATCATAGCTCTTCCCTCCGTTCCTTCGGGATCGTGATCACCGCTTTCGTACCTTTGCCCGGCGCGCTTTCCACTTGCAGCGTACCGCCGTACATGGCTTCGATGCGTCCGCGGATATTGCGGATGCCGATGTGCCTGCGTTCCTCCTGCAGGATGGTCGTATCAAAGCCAACGCCGTTATCCTCCACGCTGACACAAAAATCCTTGTCTGTTTCATAGGAGGTGACCGTCACCGTCCCGCCATGTTTCAGTCCCATCAGACCGTGTTTGATGGCGTTTTCCACCAGCGGCTGAACAGACAGCGCCGGCAGCAGAAAATCCTCAGAATTCAGCTCAAATCGGATCTCTATGTCCGGGAAACGGATCTGCTCAATATTTACATAGTGCTGAACATGCTCCATTTCCTTCATCAGGGTGATCGGTACCGTGTTATCCAGCTCACTGAAATTCCCTCGCAGGTAGAGGGCGAAATTATGCACCAGCTCCGAGGCAACCTCCGGCTGATCCTTGCAGAGCTGCTCTATCGAGCTGAGCGTGTTGTAAATAAAGTGGGGCTGGATCTGACTGAGCATGGTGGCGATCCGGCTGTCCTCCAGCTTCTTTTCCAGCTCCTTGGCACGGATGGAGGCCCGATGGTCGATCTCCACCCCGGTAATCAAATTCACGATCTTGAGCAAGAAGAGCACCAGAAAGACGATCTTTGAGCAGGTGCCCTGGGAGATAATGCTCTCGCCCACGCCGAACACGTCCAGTGCCGCAGCAGCAAACAGCGCAATGCCGGCCACCGCCTCCCATCTGCCGCGGATCAGTTCCAGCGTGCAGCACACCAGCAGGATGAAACAGACGACAAGCTGCGCCAGCGCCCACGGGAGCATCGTATCGAAAATCAGCATCCCGCCGCACAGCGAGATCAAAATCAGAACGCCGTCGAAAAAACCCGAAAGATGAACCACCGCCCGGGCCACAGAGCCTCGCCGCCAGTTGAGTTCATCAGAGACGCAAACCTCCATGAGATAGATCGCCAGCATCATGCACAGATGCCGCCCATAGGTGTTCAGCGCCAATATCCCTTTCAGGAAGCTGAAGTTGATCGTATCCAGCAGGAAATAGCCGCCCGCGAACAGGCAAAGAAGACCGTACTTCCAAAGTTCCATGCCGTCCGCCATTCCTTTGATCAAAGCGATGATCCAGGCGCCCAGCAGCATCGTGCCTACGATCATAATGATCCATCCGGTAGCCCGAAAAGGGCGGCTCTGGGGTTCCAGATACTTCTCAATAATGTCAGAGGAGTCCGGCGTGTTGCAAAGTGTCTGCAGGAAATCCCGGTATGCGCCTTCATTTCCATATTTGTGGAAGCTTTTCAGATGGATCTCAAGCTCGTCCTCCGTCGTGATCCCCGGGGAGATGATGTAGTCCCACAATTCACCGCAGAAGGATGGATCGAGCGCTCGCCCCTCCAAAGCATTGTGCATCACGGTGTTCCTGCCGGTCAGCTCACCGTTCACATACAGGCTGTATCCCAAATGGTTGAGGTAAAAGTTCAGCCGTCCCCCGCTCGGAACATCGTAGCTGAGGTGCCCTCTGAGCACCAGATCACCCCTGGCGGCATAGAGTTCCTCCGGGTCAGTCAGAGGCTGCCATTCGCCGCCCGCCAGACTGTATTCACCGGAGAACGTCTGCGGCAGCGGACTTGCTAAAATCGCCTGGTTGTTCTGCCGCAGCGCAGAGAACATGCACAGCCCAGTGAGCAGGAACAGCAGCGCGTATCCCACCCAGCCATATTGAACTTTATCCTTCATCGCCCAACGATCTTTCATTTTATCTCATCACCCACTTATGCCACAAAAGCCGAATAGGCCCCGGCGTTTGCCATTTCCCAAACGCTCCGGTAAATGCTTTTTGACTTCCTCCGGACCGAAGGTATCAGGAAAAACTCCAACAAGATCCATAGACTCATCTCTCCATACAGCCAAGCTCTGTTCCTCGGAGAATATTTTAGAAACTGCACTGAAAGGTACTTCCGTTGGAGTGTAATGCAGTCCCATCAGATACATGCAACCTATCCTGTGCCACAAGCGACCGAACAAGTTCTCTTTTCCTATCATTGTTTTGCTTCTCCGTATCGGATCGTCAGTCAAAATCTAATGCAGCCTACTTATTTATTTTCTTCCAAGTAACAGGAGCTTGCCTATAGGCAGAAACAAGCAACAGAATTCTCGTTCTGCTGTACCGAGTCGACAGAGATGTTGTCTCAATACCGCCATTATACCCGCATATTTGAAAAAAAGATATAGACAATATGTAATAATAGAAAGGTTTTTGGCAAGGATAGGTCTAATCTTGCGAAAGGTTTGTGGTCAAGGTCTCTCTTGCGACAAATAAAAACCCCCGTAAATTAGTTTTAAGAGCTTTTGCCCTTAAAGGCTAATTTACGGGTGTCGTTTGAAAGTCGCATGGGAGTCAAATGAAAGTCAATTTGCCCCGTTGTTAGCGCCGGGAGAAAATCGCCATTTTGAGCCGGGAGAAAACAGCCAATTTCA
>OLSB01001157.1_pt1 | contig 27098 bp, 30 predicted proteins | sample 1672071 | NCBI WGS metagenome assembly OLSB01 (sample SAMEA3136642, study PRJEB25190) | human gut metagenome | biome: human gut; feature: human-associated habitat; material: faeces | place: Austria | collected 2013 | reverse complement strand
CCTGTTGAAGTAGGAGGCCTAGTTGAAACAGTTCAAGAAATTGAACCAGTTGAAGGAATGGAAAATATCCCTACTGAAGAATCGATTGCAGAACCTGAACCTACAAAAACAGGCAGTCAAATTAAAGAAGCTGCACCAAAAGAAGTAATTAAATCACATGAAGACACTATACCTGAAGCACAAATTATAAAATCTAATTTTTCAGAAGTTGAAGAACCTGAATTAGAAAAAACTGAAAAAACTATTGAAAAACCACTAGAAAAACTTAACTCTTCCTCTGTTGAAAATTTTTATGAAGATTCTGAAACCAAACCACCAGTTGAAAACCCTGGATTAACACAAACTAAAAAGCCTTTTAGTAAAATTGTTGCTTGGTTAAAAAAACCAACTAGATTTGACAGTGTTGAAATTGTTGCAGAAACAATTGAAAATGAGGAAGAAAAAAATAACATAGAAAATCAAAAAATAAAAGATAATTAAGAAGGATAATTGCTTATCCTTCTTATTCGTTTGTTACCACTAAAACTGTTTCTAATTTAGAAAAATTTACAGCTGTTTCTATTATAGCATATCTTTCAGTAATATTTTTTGCTTGCACTATTTCTTTTAACGTTCCAATTAATATTCCTTTTGGATATATTCCACCTAATCCAGAAGTTTCTATAGTATCACCTATTACTAAATCTGCCTCTGTTGGAATATATGTTGCTTTTAAAGTATTATTGCTTCCTAAAATTCCTTTTACTATTACTCCATCTCTTGAGATTTTCATAGTTCCACTTATACTGGTTGCAGGGTCTATTATTGGTTGTACCTTTGATGTGGTATCTGTTACAGAAATGGTATATCCTACTAATCCTTCTGATGCTATTACTGGCATATTTACAGTAATTCCGTCTGTTTTTCCTACATTTATAATCATTGTACTACTTAAATTACTAACATCTTTATTTATTATATATGCTGGAATTGTTTCATATTCAGTATATTTGTCTGCCATATTTGCATATTCTCTTAATGTTGCATTTTCTGCTTTTATAATCTCTAATTCTCGCACTTGTTCTTCTAATTCTTTGTTTTTTGTTTTTAAATTCTCATTTTCTTTTTTTAATTCATCAATACTTTCAAAAAACGAGTTATTGCCTGCAATTTTATTCTTTAGATATGTTAAACTATTTTGAATCGGCATTACCATTTTATTTACGATATTTTCTATTTTTGAAAAGTTTTTAACATTTAGATTCGTTATTATTACAAGAATTATAAGAATAATAGCAGTAATAATAGCACCTATTATGCTTGTCTTTCTATTTTGTTTCATTCTAATCTTCCTACCTTCTTCTTGAATCTATTAAAACATTTCTTAGGTTCTCCAAATCATCTAGTGTTTTTTCTGTACCTTTTACTACACTTTCCATTGGATTTTCAGCAATATAAACTGGCATATCAGTCTTTTTACTTAATAATTTATCTATCTCCCTAATTAATGCTCCTCCACCACATAGAACGATTCCTCTTTGAACTATATCTGATGCAAGTTCTGGTGGTGTTTTTTCTAAGGTTTGTTTTACAATATCAGTTATTTCGTTTATAGAATCTTGTATTGCTTCTAATATTTGATTAGAATTTACTTCTATTGTTTTTGGCAAGCCTGTTAAATAATCTCTTCCTTTAACAGACATGGTAAGTTCTGTCATAAGTGGCATTGCTGCGCCTAATTCTTTTTTTATTTGCTCAGCAGTTGTTTCTCCAATTGCTAGTCCTAATTGGCGTTTAAAATAATTTACTATATCCTGGTCTAATTCATCCCCTGCAATTTTTATAGAATTACTGGTAACTATTCCTCCTAATGAAATTACTGCAACTTCTGTAGTTCCTCCTCCAATATCCACTATTATATTTCCAGTTGGCTCTGCAACATCTAAATTTGAACCAATTGCTGCAGCCATTGGTTCTTCAATTAAAAATACTTCTCTTGCTCCTGCTCTTATAATAGATTCTTCTACTGCTCTTTCTTCTACTTCTGTAATTCCTGAAGGTACTCCTACTACAACTCTTGGCTTTCCTAAGTTGTACCTTTGGCACATTTTATTTACAACATGCTTAAGCATAATTTGTGTGGCTGTAAAATCTGCAATAACGCCATCTTTTAATGGTCTTACTGCTTTTATATTCTTAGGAGTTCTTCCTAACATTTCTTTTGCTTCAAATCCTGTTGCAAGAATTTGATTTGTATTCTCATCTATTGCCACAACACATGGCTCTGATAATACAATTCCTTTCCCTGCTATAGTTATTAATAAATTCGATGTTCCCAAATCTATTCCAATATCTTTTCCTTTTAAATTAAATAAACTCATTTTTTGTACCATTTCCTCTCTTCAAAATACTAGTATATGTTCCATCTCCAATTACTATATGATCTAATAGATCTATTCCCATTAAACTTGATGCTTCATAAATTCTGTCTGTTAATTTATAATCATTTTTACTTGGTCCGTGCATCTCCACTTGGGTGATTATGAACTAATATTATCTTTGGTACTTGTAATTTTATAGCCTCTGCTAAAACATCTTTTGGTTCTAAATAAGCAAAATTTGCTCCGCCTAGAGATATGTTTATTATTTTAAGTACCAAATTCTTTGTGTTTAAAAGTATAACTTTTGCCACTTCTCTTTTTTCATATCTTAGCTCTGGCATGAGCAAATTAACTACATCTTCTGGAGTTTTTATTTTTATCATTTGATTATTAATTGGTCTAGACATTCTTTTTGATAGTTCGCATACTGCCTTCAGCTGAATTGCCTTAACTTTGCCTATTCCTTTTATTTGCATAAATTCTTGAATAGAAATATCTTGCAAGAATCTTAAAGATTTAACATTGTCATTATTTCCTAGATTTAATATTTGCTGTGCTATTGAAATCACTGATTGCTCTCTTGTTCCTGTTTTTATTATTATTGCCAATAATTCTGCATTTGATAAGGTTTCTTCTCCAAACCTTTCTAATTTTTCATAGGGTCTTTCTAATTCTGGTAGGTTTTTAATTAACATTTATTATCCTTTCTTAAAAGCCCCCATCACATTTTAAACTTTTCTATATATAAAAACAGCTATTGCCATTCCAATAATACTTGCAATATTTATTTTAAACATTAGCCCAAATGTTATAGAAATTACTTTAAGATTTAATTCTATTGGACTAGATAGTCCAAAGCTTTCACCATAAGAAAGCCACCAAAGGAAATCTACTTGTCCTGCTAATTCTCCAAGTAATCCTCCGAATTACTATTCCAGATAATAAAAATACTAATAATACCCATATATTCTTTTGTTTTGTAGCCATTTTTTCTCCTTTTCTTATGTATCATTTTTTTGTTATAAATCTCTGTGTTATTGTATACAATTTTTCATAGTTTTGCAAGACATTTTCTAAAGTTTATTTTCTAAAGTTGTTAATGCTCAGACTAATCGCTATATAATCCGCTCCATCTTGCTGTCGGTTGGACATTTTCTTTTCTTAGGCTAAAGCACGAAAAGAAAAGTGCAACCGACACGTGGAGCTACTAATTTGAAAATTTAGGTCTGAATAGTAACCTAAAGTTTATTTTTTAAAATTTTTATAAAAATTTAGACAAATGGACACGTTAAGACACGGGGACTTAAGTTTTTGTCTAGTGGTTTTTTTGCATTATTTTTTAAAAAATCCATCCTTTTGTTCACTTTTTGGCAAATATGTGCCAAAATTCCCCGTCCCTCTTGGCACTTTTTTTGATTTTTATAATATAATATATTAAATTTGTAATTACCATATTTTAACCATTTATTTTTTGTTCTACTAGTGCTATAATTAATTTATATTGGAGGGATTGTTTTTAATGCGTATTGAAAAAATTAGTGATAATAAAATCAGATTTATATTAAATATGGAAGACCTTGAAGAAAAGAATATTGATTTTCATTCATTTATGGCTAATTCTATTGAAACTCAAGATTTATTCTTAGATATGCTAGATAAGGCAGAAGAAGAAATTGGCTTTAAAACAGAAAATTATAAATTGATGATTGAAGCTATTGCAACTTCAGATGGTAAGTTTATATTAACTGTCACTCGAATTGCAGAAGAAGTAGATAAAAAAACTACAAAGAAAAACGTAAGCGTCAAAAGGAAAAATGTTGTTCCTAGTAAGTTACTATCTATTTATCAGTTTAAGAGTTTTGATGATTTTTCGGAATTTTGTACATATATTGATAATATATTACCTTCAATACCTAATAAATTTAAGAATTCTTCTTTATATTTATATAACTCTTCATATTATTTAGTATTAAAAAATATGCGAATTACTATAGCAGATTTTAAGAATTTTTGCAATGCAATTTGCGAATTTGCAGGACTTGTAAGTACACCTTCTCTTTTTGAAAGGAAGCTTGAAGAATACGGAAAATTAATTATAAAAGAACAAGCTATTTCAACAAGTTTAAAATATTTTAAATAGTTTTCATTCACATATTCTAGCCCCACTCTCATATATTAATATGGGAGTGATTTTTTTGAATAATAATGATTTAGATATGACAAAACTTCTTCAAATGCTTTCTACTATGGATAAAAAAGATTTAGAAGCTGGAATTTCTAAGGCAAATGAAATTTTAAAAAGCAATACTGGCAAAGGTATTATTGATAATATGAACAAAAAAGGTTAAGGTGATTTTTAATCGTGAATGAGGATTTATCTAGTTTATTCGAAAAATTAAATATTAATAAAGACAGTATTTCACCAGATATGATTAATAATTTGGCTAGTATGCTAAATAACAAATCTAATAATTCCAATAGTTCTAGCAATAGCCAAAAAGAAGGTACTAACAATTCTTCTACAAGTAATATCGACTTTGAAACTATTATGAAAATGAAAACTATTATTGATAAAATGAATGTGAAAGATGACCCTCGTTCTAATTTGCTATTGTCTCTTAAGCCATACTTAAAAGAAAGCCGAAGAGAAAAATTGGACCAATACATACAACTTATGAATATAAGCAAAGCTTTAGATTTTTTCCCTTTTTTAGGTGGTGACAAGCAAAAAAATGGCAAGCAATAATTTTTTACCATATTTTAATAATAACTTAAAAAATAATAATAGCTCTTATACCTCTCCTTCTTTAGACAGGCCAGCTAAGTCTTTTGAAGAAAATAGAGATTTTTTTGAAATTTTTGGAATTAAACTTTTTTTTGATGACTTAATAATAATTGCTTTAATCATCTTTCTTTACAACGAAGATGTAAAAGATCAATTTTTATTTATTGCACTGATTTTATTATTATTGTCATAACACTGTAAGGAAGAAGAGACCTGGAAATCCAGGTCTCTTCTTTTTTTACTTTCCCCTCCTCTGGAAGGAGAAAGAAATCGCTGGAACCTTTTTTGCAAAAATGGTTCTCTTTTTTGTTAATCTTCCCTTGCGGGAGTACGCCAATATTGGCAGGATACGCAAATAACAGAGCTCCCCATTTAGCCGATTTTCTAGCTCCTGGATAAGCATGAATATGCTTATCCTCAATTTGTTTTCAATTATATGCTCGGGATAAGCATATAATCTGCCGCATTCTGCGGCTGTGAAAGCTGCATCTCGGTCTTCGTTGAGCATTTCCGCGATCTCCACAGCCAGTTTTTTGGCTTCCTTCTGACGCCCATTGATCAGGGCATCTTCAATTTGATTCTGAGTATACATCGTATACTTCCTTTCTTGTAATTTATTTTTTATGTAAACACTCTTAATGAGTGGAAAGAGGGGTTAAATATATATTAAATAAGACGCTAGGCCTTATACTGATTATATTATACCATTTTTTGGATTTTATGTCAAGCTTTTGTGTGTTATGTAGATTTGTTGATTATTCTAAAACAATCTCATCTTTTTCCATAAATGCACATTTATAATTTTGTTCTGATAGGTCTTTATCCATTTCCTTTACTTTGTTTGCTATTCTTATTTGTGGGGATTCTATTAGATTTGCCGCAATAATTGCTTTGGTATTTCCTTTTGCTCCAGCATGTGCTAATCCTCTTAGTATTCCTAAAACCACAATGTTTTCTCCAGCAATTACTTCTGCTCCATTGTTTACATCTCCTAATATTACAAGGCTTCCTTCAAACTCTAGTTTTTGCCCACATCTTAAGCTGCCTCTATGAAATTTTGTTTCTGAGTTTTCAATATCTTTTTCAAAGATTTTCTTAATTCCATATAATCCTAGCACTTTAGGGCTATCAAAGGTTATCTTTACATCTATATTTGATGAGATTAATTTTTTTATTTCTTCTATCTCTTTATTTTTTAACACTTTCCCAGTAACGAATATTGGTGTCTTTTCAGTTTTATATAATTTTTTTAAAGCTGGAATTTTTTTATTTAGGCATTCCATTATTTCGCTTTGCTCTGCCCCTTCGCTAATCCTTATTATAATTTCATTTTTTTTAATGTTTATTCCCACACAATTTCTCATCTATTTTTTCTCCTTTAATTTTGTTTTTCTGAATATGATAAAACTGTTTTATCTTCATTTACTTCTTCATTTGTTCCAAAATATGATTCTAAAATATCTCTTACAACTTCTGCAGTATTATATCCGTGTAATCCATTTTCTACAAACACTACAACTGCAATTTCTGGATTATCAAATGGAGCAAATCCTGCAAACCAAGCATTTATTTTGCCTCCTGCTTCTGCAGAGCCTGTTTTTCCTCCTACCTCTATAGGGAAATTTTTAAATACCGAATAAGCTGTTCCTCCTGTTTCCGTAGTTACTGATTTCATTCCTTCCAAAACTGCTTCTAAATATTGTGGATTAATTTCTAAGTCTTCTTGTTCAGTTTCTTCTAGTCCTAATTTTTGTGCCACATATTTTGATATTTCTTCTTTATCCACTTTACTGTCATCTGCATTTATAATATCTTTTATAACAGATACATTTATTTTTTTCCCACCATTTGATAACATCGCAATATATTTTGCAATTTGTATTGGAGTAAAATTGTTTTCTGCTTGGCCTATTACTGCAGATAAAGTATTTCCATAATACCAAGTTTGTCCTAGTTTTTCATAAAGTTTCTTTCCTGCTAATGTTCCTGATATTTCTCCTGGTAGTTCTACATTTGTTTTTTGCCCTAATCCAAAGTATGTTGCATATTTCTCTATTGGTTCTATTCCCATTCTTGATCCGACTTCATAAAAGAAATAGTTGCATGAATTTTTTATTGCTCCTGAAACATTTAAATTTCCATGTGTTCTTCCACTACTTGTCCAAATCCAACATTTAGGATTATGCCCTTTAGGATATACCCCCGCATCATATATTGTTTCATCTACTGTAATAACACCTGTTTGTAATCCCGCTATTGCTGATACCATTTTAAATATAGAACCTGGTGCATTTGCACTTTGAATACTTCTATTTATAAGTGCGCTTTTCCCTTCTTGTGTATATTCGTTCCATTTTTCGATGCTTATTCCATTTACAAATAATTCTGGCTCGAAATCCGGATAACTACACATTGCAATTACTTCACCTGTCTGTACATTTAAAACTACTGCTGCACCATTATTGACTTCACTTTTTTTTCCATTTTGCATCTTTTCTATTTTACTTTTTAAAGCAGTTTCCGCTACCTCTTGAATTTTTGCATCTATTGTTAATACTACTTGTGAACCTTCTATTGCTTGACAAGTAACGTATTCACCAGTTGTTGTTCCATCAATAGACATATCTATTTGTTTAGTTCCATCTTGTCCTTTTAAATATTTTTCTAAAACATATTCTAAACCAGTTTTTCCTATATAATCATTTATGTCATAATTAGGATTGGCTTTGTATTCTTCTTCATTTATTTTACCAATATAACCTATTATGTGTGACGCTAATTTCCCATATTTATAATTTCTTATTGGCTGATATTCTACTGAGATACCTGCTAAACTTAACTTCTGTTCTTCAAATTCGGCAACACTTTTATCGCTTATATTATTTGAAATTGTATATGGTGTCATACTGCTATAACCTTGCTTTTCTATTCCATATCTCACACTTATAATTTTCCTTGCATCTTCATCTTGAAAACTTTCCAAATTATATTTTTTGGCAAATATATTTAAAACTTCTTCTGCTGATAAAGTATTGTCTATATTATTTTCATCAAGCCATTTTTCTACATTTGATATTTTATATTGATATGGTTCTATCGTAATTGGAAAATTATCTATATATTTATCACCATTTTTTTCTAAAATCTCAATCGTATGTAAGATTGTATTATTTAATGTAGTTTCATCAATTTTACTTTTATACAAATTTACAGAATAGCTATAAGTATTTCCTGCAATAAGAATCCCATTTCTATCTACAATATTTCCTCTTGCTGCTTTAATTGTTGTTTCTCTTGTCAATCTTGAATTCGCTTGCTCTAAATATTCATTGCCATGTACAATTTGCAAATTAAAAAGTTGTACAATTATTATAATTCCTATTATATAAGTAAAAATAATTAGTATATTATATCTAACATTCTTTTTGCTTGTTTTCATCTTTCTTCCTTCTTTAAATGTATTTTATATAATTAGTTTCATCTTCGAGCATCATTTTTAGTTTTTCGCCAATTTTATTTAAAACAGGATATATTATAATTATTATCAAATCATTAAATATAATCTCAATTAATAATATCCTTATAAATATTATTAATTGAACTTCTGCTTCACTTAAAATAATTTCTAATGCATAATATACGCTTTCTCCTATAAATGTTAATAAGCTTGCTATAATGATAAATGTAAATTTATGCTCTATTGAAAAGTTTTTTGCTAAAATTCCTGCAAGTAAACCTGCTGCTCCTAATGATATTGCATTTATTCCAATTATTTGAGATGAAAATAAATCTAGAATTAAACCCAATAAAATACCAAATGTTAATCCATATTCTTTCCCTAAAAATAGCCCTAAGAATATTACAAATATCATAAACAAATTTGGTTTTATGCTATAAATATTAAACCAAGAAAAAAAATTGGATTGTAAAAAATATATACTTAAAAAAATTATCACTATACCTAAAACTGATATTATCTTTTTCATTTTCTATTTTATTTTTTCCTTTTCGGTAATTATTATAACAATTTTATTCGTATTTTACAATATTTTTGTAATATTTTCGTAATATAATTTTAATATTTTTGAAATACTGTTTTAGTTTTTTTGTTATATAATAATTATTATACAAATGATAACTAAAGGAGTATTTATGAATAATAATTCTTTATTAAAAAAAGAAGGAATTACAAACATAAAAAAATTAAATAGAAAAGATGTAACTGCTATCTCTAGGGATGTTGCTATCAAATTATGCTTAGCATTTCCAGATTATAACTTAAATCGATCATATCTTTTTGATGTAATATCTACTATAAATATGTATACAGCATCTATTCCAAATGATAATTCTGGTGCGAAATACATAATTGATACTAATTCTATTTATTTTAATAATACTGTTCCTTTTGAAGATTTACCTGGTATTGCTATGCATGAATGTATTCATTTTTTGCAAATGCAAAGTGTTAATAATTGTATATCTAATAATATTGCTTTAAATGAAGCTGCCGTACAGCTTATGGCTGCTGAAGCAAATATGAATACTTATCAAACAGAAAAACTTTTTGGATTAAGCATCAAAACAAATACCCCGGATTATTATCCATTAGAATGTGCTATTGTAAAACAATTAACTTATTTTACTGGAGATTATCCACTATACGCTAGTACATTAAACAATAATGATATTTTTAAAAAAACTTTTATTAACAAATTTAATAAAAGAATTTATAATTATATAGTTAAAAATTTAGACAAGTTATTATCTTTAGAAAATGATCTTCATGCTTATAGTGTCGAATTATCCAATGCAACAAAAGAATATAATATAAAAGCTTTAAATGCTATTATATCTTCTCAAAAAGAAGATATTGCTAATTTATTTATTAAAATACAAAATTACATTATAAAAAATTGTTTTTGTATTGAATTTAACAATATTACAGATGAATATACTTTATATGATTTTAAAAAATCATTATATTATTTTAAAGATATAATTGCTTATTATGATAATTATACTTATTACAATGAATTTTATTGTGATATGATGAATGCCTTGGAAAACAAAAAGAACCAATTAGAAAAATTAAAAACTACAAATAGTGTAGCTACTAGTCCTACCTCTTTAATTATAATAGACAAAAAGAAGCCAAGCTTGTTGTTAATATACAAAACAATAAGAAAACTTAAAAAATTAATAGGTATGAATGTTGTGGAAAATAGATAAAATCATCATCTAGTATAACTTTAGATGATGATTTTTAAATAATAAAGAAGAGCGATTTTTATAATCGCTCTTTTTTATTATTTTCTATTTATATATTTCTATATTTTCTTATACCTGCAAGTGAAAGTACTGCTATTGTTGCAACTACAATTATTAAAGCAATATTAGTTGTTATACCTGTTTGTGGTAATGTTCCTGACTCATTTACTGTTATTTTTTGTTCAGCAGTTTTTGTTATTGTTCCTTCTTTATATGTTATAGTAACTACTGTATCTGTTTCTTTTAGTTCTGTAATTGGAGCATATGTGTAATCTGTTACTTTTACTGTTTTACCATCATCATATGTTGCTGTTACTTCCATTCCAGTAGGATCAAATTTCTCTCCTATTTTATAAGCAATTTTAGTAGGTTTTTTTGTAATTTCTATTTTAGTTAATTTTGCCTCTGGAATATTTGATAAACCTATTTGTAAAGGAACTTCACTATCAGATATTTGTACTAGACTTCCTCCTGATTCACTAACGTTGGTATTTGTAAACTTTATTGTTGTACTTGTATTTGAAACGCTTTCTTTTACTTTAAATTTGATTATTGCTAATTCTGTGTCTTCTTTTATTCCATTTGATGTTGTAAAACTTAATTCATGAGTAGAATCATTATCATTATAAATTTTTAATAGAGATGATGTAATGTCTCCATCTGTTATTTCTTCAAAAATATTTGTATCATATTTAATTGTAGTAGTAATATTAGTTATTCCATTTCCTGTTAAATTTGAAATATTTTTTAATGATAGTGTAATTAAAACTTCTTCTCCTGCTTTTAAGTTTTGTTTATCTGCTGTTGCTGTTAAGGTTGCTGTTAAATTTCCTTCTGCAGCAAATGATGCTATTGAAACACTTAATAATAGCATAAATACCATACTTATTAAAACTAATTTTTTCTTCATTTTCATTTTTCACTTTTCCTTTCGTTAAATATCTATTTTGATATTAACATATATTTTAATTATATGCAATACTTTTTTTGTATTTTTTTGTCTTATTTGTTACAGTTCAGACTAGTTAATATATAATCCTCTCCAGCTTGCTGTCAGTTGGACATTTTCTTTTCTTAGGCTAAAGTACGAAAAGAAAAGTGCAATCGACACGTGGAGCTACTAATTTGAAAATTTTGGTTTGAACTTTAACTCTTATTTTGGAATTTTTGTAAGATCTTTCCAAAATAATATTTTTTTATCTTCATCTCTTAACAATGCAGCTGGGTGGAATGTTGGTAAATATATTCTTCCGTCTTTTTCAATAATAGTCCCTCTTATTTTTGTTATAGAATATTCTTCTCCTAAAATTTCTTTTGTTGCAACACTTCCTAATAATATTATTATTTCTGGATTTACTAATTTTATTTGAGATTTTAAAAATTTTTTGCAAGCATTCATTTCGTCTATTTCTGGATTTCTATTCCCCGGTGGTCTACACTTTACAACATTTGCTATATATACTTCTTCTCTTTTTATACCAATTCCTTTAAAAGCTTGGTCCATTAATTTGCCAGCTCTTCCAACAAATGGTCTTCCTTGAATATCTTCATCTGCTCCAGGACCTTCTCCTATAAACATTATTTTCGCATTTTTATTTCCTTCACCTATAACAACTTTATTTCTGTTTTGGCATAATTTGCAATCTTTGCAAATTCTAATGCTATTTTCTAATTGTTCCCAATTTTCAAACAACTTTTCTTCCATTTTATATTTTCCTTATTTATTATTTTTTATTTCTTCTAAAAGTTCCGCTACATACTTTGGTACATATTCATCTATAGACATGTTATTACTATATAGTTCCATTACTACACTTGATGATAGATATCCAAAATCTCCTGCTCTAAAATAGCAAGTATCTAATCCTAAAACTTTCTCATTCATCATTGCTATATTTTCTTCATATTGATAATCTGTGCCATTTCTTAATCCTCTTATTAAAATATTTGCATTATATTTTTTAGCAGCATCAACAGTTAATCCATTATATAAAATAACTTCTACATTATTTAAATTCAATTCTTTAATCGTTTTTTTTATTGCTTCCACCATTTTTTGTTTGTCCACTCTTGGCATTTTATCTGAATTGTATCCTACTCCTATTATTACTTTTTCAAAACATTCCGCAGTTTTTTTAACAATTTGCAAATGCCCATTTGTAAATGGATCAAATGATCCTGCATAGAATCCTATATTTCCCATTTTAATCATACCTCCTCGTATAAACTATTTAATAGCTCTTTTTTTGTTTTATTTTCTATATATTTATATGAATTTTCATTTGTGTCAAATGCGCAAATTGTTTTATAACTACAATATTGGCACGCTTCAGTTTTTGTTTTTTTATCATATATTGGTCTAATATCAATATTTCCATTTAATATTTCATTTGCGATTTCTTCTATTATTTTTCTTATTTTTACTCTCAGTTTACTAAATTCATATTTTGTAATAACACTTGATTTTACATCACTTATTGTTTCATCTTTGCCAAGATATACTGGAATAATGCTAGATGAGCCTTGTTCTAAGGTTTTGTCCATCATTTTAATTACTTTTACATCAGCAAGAACTAAACCTTTCATTCTGAATTCCTGTTTTATTTTAAGTTCAATTTCTTCTTCTGTCAAGTTTTTACCACTATTTATAATTGGCTCTATTAGGTTAAAATATAGCACACCAGCAGGCATTTTTTGTTGCTTTTCAGCAATAATATCCATATATGTTAAAAGCTGTATTTGTATTCCGTGAAAAAACATCATTTAAATTAATATTTTTGCTAGATGATTTATAATCTATTACTCGTAGAAAATCTCCATCATTTGATATATCTACTCTATCAATTTTTCCTGTAATTTCTACATTATTTATGGTTTTAGAAAATTCTACTTCATTTGCCAAAACTGTAAAATCACTGTTTTGTATTTGATAAACTATATAACCTAAACTTTTATTTATTATTCTTTTTAATCTGTTAGTTAAAGCAATAAATTTTTTATTACTTGTAAACAGATAATTTTTTCTTAAAGAAAGCTTATCTAAGATAATTTCATCTACTAATTTTGATATTTCTTCTTCTGTTATTTTTTTCACATCTTCTGCTCTTCTAAAAAACTCTTCTATTACTTCGTGCATAAAGCTTCCTGTGTCTATTGCTCTTACTTTAAATTCTTCTTTTTCTTGTAATTTTAATCCATATTTTAGGTGATATTGGAATGGGCATCTTCTATATGTTTCTAACTTAGAAATACTTGTTTTTAAAGTTTTACCGTATAATTTTTCTATGTTTTCTTTTGATATTTTTTCTGGAGTTTTTAAATACTTTAGTTCTATCATTGCTTTTTCTAAGATATTACTCCATTTAGGATCTGTTTTATACCAATTATACACTTCATACCAAATATCATCTATTTGCTCACCATTTTTTAATTTTTGTAATTCAAACAATAACTCCTGAAAAGTAGCCTGTTTTGATGTTATTTCTGGTTCGCTATTTAAAATAGTACTTTCTTCCTTTAAATTTGGGAAAATTCTTTTAATCTTGGTAATTAGTATTGATTGTCTTAAAGTAGCACCATCTTTATCAGTAGAAGTATACATCAAATATAGTTTTTCTTTTGCAGTAGTAAGTGCCTTGTAAATATTAAATTGGTCTTCATATGTTAGCTCTAAACTTCCTTTTGCAATTTCTTTTCCAAGACTTTTTAAGGTCTCTCTATCATCATCATTTAAAAAACCTTCTATTTTATTGATTCTTGGAAAGTTCCCATCATTTACTCCTAAAATAAAAGCTATTTTTATTTCATGACTCCTTGACCTCTCGATATCTCCTAATATCACCTGGTCAATTACTTCTGGAATATTTCCTAATTCTTTATATGATAATCCAATTTTCAGAATTTCTCTATACTTTTCAAAAGACATCTTTTGGTCTTCAAAAATATATATAATCTCATCTAAAACTTCTATCAAATTTTCTAGACTAGCTTTGCAATTTTTGCTAAGTAAAATATTACCGCTTTCTTCATATTTTTTGATTTTTTCTTCTATTTGAGTGTAAATATCATTTTTATCTAAAAAAGAATATATTGCTTTACTTATATTAGTTGCTGTTTTTTGACCTTCTAGTTTAGCTTTTAAATCTAATATTGGTAATACAATTTTTTCTCTTAATTCATTAAAATTTTCCTCTTCATATTCCCAATCTTCTTTATACCATTTGCTTCCTTGTATTCCCCATTTAATAACATAGTTTTCTAATTTATAAATATCATCTTCATCAATTTTTAAAAATCCTGATTTTATATAGCTTATTACTGCTTCTTGTGACCAATTTTTCGCAAGAATTTCTAATAAAGCTAATATATATTTTATAAATTGACTTCTTGCTAAATCTTCTTTATTATCTATAAATACAGGTATACCGTTATTGCCAAGTATAGCTTTGACTTTACTTTGGACTTCATCAATATTTCTTGCAATTATTGCTATGTCGCTGTATTTATACCCTTCATCTCTTACTAATTTTATAATATTTTTTGCGACATATTCTATCTCTTCATACGGATTAAGAGTGAGTATTGTTTTAATGTTTTTTACTTCCCCAGCATATTTTGCATAAGTAGGTGCATATAAATTTTGTTCTAAATGCTTTATCTCTGGGTTTTTCAATTTATATTGTTTATTTAAGTAAATTGGTTTTTCTACTTCTACTCCACATTCTGTAGCAATATCTATTAATTCTTCTACTGCAGATTTATTAAAATAAAAAATGTCAGTTTTATTTTTTTCATTTAATTCATCAAGACATATTGCTAATCTTACTTTTCTTGCCTTTTTTAAAAGTTTTGCAATTACTTGGTATTCTTGCTTAGTAAAACCTGAAAATTCATCAATATAAATATCGGAATTGTCAAACATTGTACTTGATTCTAAACTAGTTGCTAATTTGCTTATTTTATCTTCTTCATCTAAAAATTTTTCTTGTATACACTTTTCATATTCTGAATAAATTATATTTACATCCTGTAATTTAGCCTTTAAAAGTGGTTTGTCAACACTTTCTATTAATCCTTCTATATCTTGATATTTAATAACATTTTTCTTAAAATCTTTTATGGTTTGTATTCCTAAATCAATGTTATTAGATGAATTTTTTATGTATTGTAATTTGTCTTTTTGTTTGTCTAAAATTGAATACATTATCATGGCTTTACCAGATTTACTTAAAAGGCTTTTCGTTCTCCCTGCTACTTCTGTTTGAACTCTTTCTGCCATTCTCTTAAAAGTAATTACTTCAGCATTTATTATGCTATTTTCTTGAAGTTCTGCCATTAACTTTTTTTCCTCAGAATATGAAAATTGTTCTGGTATAATAATATATTGCTTTACTTCTGAATGTAAATTGTTTTTTACTTGTTCTAAAATCACAGTGCTCTTTCCTGTTCCAGCCCTTCCATATATTAATTGCAAACTCATTTTATTCCTTTCTATGCACCTTGCTCTCTTCTCCAATAAAACAAATATTGTTGTGCTAATCCTGCTAAATCTCCATACTTTTCTTTTGCAAGATGCTCTAACTCTTTTTTATTTACTTTTTCTTCATCTATATTTTTAATATAGAGCTCATTCATTACCCTACGAACCCATACATCTATTGGAAAAACCTCGTATCTTTTTAATGCAAATAACATAATACAATCAGCAACTTTGGGCCCTACCCCTGGTAATTCTAATAATTTTTCTCTTACTATATCTGTTGGTTCATTTTCTAATTCATATAAATTTATTTTGTTTTTTAAAACCATTTTTGTAGTTTCATAAACTCTTTTATCTCTAAACCCCATTCCTAATTTTCTTAAATCTTCTACTGAAGCTTTTCCTAATTGCTCTGGAGTCGGGAATAAATAGTATGTTCTATTTTCAAATATTATTTTTTCTCCATATGTACTAGACATTTTCTCTATAATAGCTTTAATTCTTGGTATGTTGTTATTTGCAGATATTATAAACGATATTAACATTTCCCAAATATCTTGATGCAAAATTCTTATTCCATACCCATATTTGATACTATTTTTCATATTGTCATCTATCACAGATAACTTATTTTTGATTTTATCATAGTCATTTTCTAAATCAAAATAATCTAAAACAACATTTTTTAAATTTTCTTTACAAACTCCTGTAATTATAATTTTATCATTTTGTTCTTTTGCTTTCAGAACTCCATTATTTATTACTCCTACATAGCTTCCATCCAAATCTTTATTCCATCTAAAGCATTGTCCACATTCAAAAATGTGCTTTAAATTAAAATTGTCTTTCCCTTCTATTATATATTTTTCTTTCATTTTTATAATCAGTCCTCAATTACATACTAATTTGGAAAAGCATTATTTTTTAAGCCTTACCTCGTAAATATTTTATCATATTTTGTAGCATTTTGTATATGTTTTATTGACATTTATTTTGCTTTATAATAAGATATCCTAAAGAAATAAATATTTCTTGGGAGGAAGTATGGAAGATAATTCTAATTTACAAAAAAATATAAAAAAATTTCCAATATATAAAATGTTTGCATGGGATTTACTTTTTTATTATGCTATTATCTTCTTGTTTTTAGTAAAAGCAAAAGGTCTTACTACATCCCAAATTCTTTTTGCAGATGCATTTTACCCATTGGCTAGATTTCTTTTTCAAATTTTCTGTATAAGAATTATTGATAGATTAGGAAGTAAAAACTCTCTATTATTTGGTAATATTTGTATAAATATTGCAGTTCTTATAATTATTCTATGCAAAGGCGTTCCTCGGGCTAATTTTTTCTAATATATTATTTGCAATTGGTTATAATCTAAAAGAAATTTCTGAACCAGTATTATTAAATAGTTCAATACAAGATAAAGAAAAAAGGAGAGACGTCTTTTCTAAAGCAGAAGGAATTGCTAATTCTAGATTTTACTTTTTTGATGCAATTTGTTCTATTACTGCCGGTTTTTTATTTGTATTTAATAACTACCTTCCTATGATACTTTGTTTAATATTTTCTACTATTGGAACAGCCATATCATTTACATTTGAAAAGATTTCTAATAGTGGTATAAAGCAAAGAACTCCAACAATAAGTTTTGTTAAAAATTTAAATTATACCTTTAAACATATTTTTAAATCTAATAGGTTAAAAGCTTTGATATTATATGCATCTTTTTTTGCATCACTACTATCTGTTTTTAGGACTTTTATGAATAGCTTACTTGTTAGTCTTTATGTACCTGAAATGTTTTTTGGATTTATAAATGCTGGCATTCAAATTGTTTCTGCTTTTTCATCAAGAAATCAAAACTTCTTCCACAAAAAATTAAAGAATCGCACTTTAACATTTTTTGCGATTCCTCTTTCTTCATTAATTTTGCTAGTTGGGCTATGCGTAATTGCAAAGCTCCCAATATTTCTAACAGGTATTGTTGTCTTTTGCATGATATTCTTCTATGCCCTTGTAAAAGGACCTTATTATACCCTAATAAAAAGATATCTTAATAGCTTTGTACCTGCCTCAACTACCTCTAAAGTATATGCAGCAAATACTATGATTGATAGTGTTTTTAGAAGTCTAACATATTTTTCTGCGTCTTTTCTTTTAAAAATAACTACTACTCCTTATGCATATATTGTTCTAGGAAGTGTATTTACAATTATTTTTATTATTGTTTTAGATTATATGAAAACCAGAGTAGGTTTAGCTCCAGAAGAATACAAACCATCTGATATCCAAATAGATATTAAATAGCTTTGCTAGCCTCATACGCTTCTCTTACTGCATGTGCAAGCTGTGCACTACAAGAAGTTGGCTTATTTCCACATCTTATATCTGAAAACAATTCTTCTATTTCTTCTACGGTTTTTCCATCTACAACTTTAGCAATTGCTTTTAAATTTCCTGGGCAACCACCGAAAAATTCAATATTTGTTATTACATTTCCATTTATATCAAAACTTATCTCTTGAGAACAAACTCCTCTTGTTCTATATTTATATCTCATAAAAATCATCTCCCTATATCTAATTATAATTATTCCAAAAGATCTTGTCAATATACATCGCATTCTTGACTACACCTATTGTTTGTAATATAATTGCATAGTAAAAGTTGTATTTAAATCGGAGGTTGTTATGGAAAATTTACTCGCAATATCACCTGTAGATGGTAGATATTATGAAACTACAAAGGAGCTATCTAATTATTTTTCTGAATATGCTTTAATAAAATATAGAATAATTGTTGAAATAAAATGGCTTATCAAGCTTTGTGATGCTATTAATAAACCACTTACACAAAAAGAAATAAATGAACTTAACTTTATTATTTCTTCTTTTAACATTGATGAAGCAAAAAAGGTAAAGGAGATTGAAGAAATAACTAAGCACGATGTTAAAGCTATTGAATATTATTTAAGAGGTAAATTTGAAGATTTACATCTTTCCAATTACTCAAATTTAATACATTTTGCATGTACATCTGAAGATATAAATAATTTAGCATATAACCTTATGCTAAAAGATGGATTAAATAATGTATTTATTCCAGCAGCAAATGACCTTGTTAACTCTGTAAAAGCCCAAGCAATTGCTCTTAAATGTGTTCCTATGTTAGGACATACACACGGTCAACCTGCGACTCCAACTACAGTTGGGAAAGAACTTGCAGTATTTGTATATAGATGGCAAACTATTTTAAGTTCATTAAAAAGTATTAAACTTCGTGGTAAGTTTAGTGGTGCTGTTGGTAATTTTAATGCACACATTGTAGCTTTCCCTAATTTAAATTGGATAGAAATTTGTAAAAGTTTTGTAGAAGATTTAGGTTTAGATTTTAATCCTCTAACTACTCAAATAGAATCTCATGATGTTTTTGCTATAATTTTTGGATTTATTAAATCTTTTAATAATGTTACTATGGATTTTAATAGTGATATGTGGATTTATATTAGTATGAATTATTTTAAACAAAAAGTCGTTAAAACCGAAGTGGGGTCTTCTGTTATGCCACACAAAGTTAACCCTATCAATCATGAGAATTCAATGGCAAATATTAGAATAGCAAATAGCGTTCTATCTGCTTTGGCAGATAATTTACCTGTTTCAAGAATGCAAAGAGATTTATCTGATTCCTCTACTTTAAGAAATATTGGTGTAGGATTTGCACATTCAATTGTTTCTATTTCGCAATCAAAAGTTGGTTTTGAAAAAATGATAGTTAATGAAGAGGTTTTATTAGAAGATTTAAATAAAAATATTGCAGTGCTTGCAGAACCAATTCAAACAATTCTTAGAAAAAATGGTTATATTAATGCCTATGAAATGCTTAAAGAATTAACTAGAGGAAAAGATATTACAATTTCTGATATTCATGAGTTTATTGAAAATTTAGACATCCCAGATGAAGATAAATCTAATTTATTAAATCTTTTACCTGAAAATTATACAGGACTAGCAAGTCAATTAGTAGATTTTATTTGTTAAAGAATGGCGTTATTTTTCCTATTTAACAACAAAAATGGGTGGATATTTAAATCCCCCATTTTTAATGATAAATTATCTAATTTTTCTTGCTTCTAAATAATATCTTTTATCATAGCTGTGTCCCATTGAGAAAGTCTTTCTTGGTAATGCTCCATCTAAAATTACTGTTTTAAACAAATCTGTTTTTTCCATTCTTTCTAATAAGAATCCTATGTTGCCTTCTTCACTTCCTAATGCCCTTGTTACATCGTCTCCATGTATATAGTCTACTTTTCCACCATAATTTTTAATATATTCATCTATAAATTTTTGAAGTGAACCTACTGGTAAGTTTGATGTAGGATTTGTAATATATATTGTTTCTTCTTTTCCTTTATATACATATACTATTTTTTGACCAGAACCGGCTTCTCTTGATATGTTATAGTATTTTTCTAATTCTTCTATCATTTTTTCTGGTTTTACACCGAAAACTACTCTATGGATTGGTTCAAACTCTAATGCATCACTATGTAAATTTACAATTTCAACTAATGCATATCTTGCTGGATGATTTTCGTATTCTTCTTTTGACATTGTTTTCTTTAGGTTTTCATAACATGCTTTTGCTGTCGCAAGTGAGTGATTTCCATCTCCAACTGAGAATAGTAAAACACCTTTTCCTTGAACATCATATTTCTTTTCGAAATTATCTTTATCTGCTAATTTTTCCATTTTTGTAAATATTCCATCTATTAATTCGTCTGGAACTTTATATCCTTTTACATGTCCTCCATTTTGCATTAAATCGAAATCATATACAACATCTTTTTCTTCTACTTTATTTGTTAAATCTTCTATTATTTCTTTTTTCTCATCATCTATTAAAAGCATAACATGTGGAAGCTCTAACTCTGCATTTTCTCTTACTTTTACTCTTGGAGGGATTCTCTCTAAAACTGTTCCTTCTGTTGCTCTAATTAATGTTTGAGAACCTTTTTCATAAGAATAATCTTCTAAATCTACTTTCCCAATAAGTCCTTTTCTTACTTTCCCATCTGCTCCAGTTCTTTCTAGGTATATTAATGAATCTTCTAGTACTTTAAAAAATCCATCATTTAATAATTTTTTCATTTCTTGATTGATTTTTGTAATTCTTTCTGAAACATTTTCTTTTTCTAAATATATCTCTGGTAATGTTATCTTTAAAGTTGAAGGTTCGTCTCCGACAATTTTTTCAACCTCTTCCCAATATTTTGGTTCTGATGTATATTGATCACATGCTACAACTGCCCATTTTGTCATATCTGCATTTTTTGGTAATAAAATATCCGCTTTTTTTAATGGTATACTCATTTTTATCCTCCTTTTAAATTTTTCTTATTTAATTTTACAACATTTACGGTATTTGTCAAGTATTTACTGTTAATGTAGGCTTAAGATTTTTGACAGTCTACATTGGCGAATTTTAAGCTCCTTTTGCAAGCATTGCTTCTTCTATTTGGTCTACTTTTTTTAATATTGATGTAAAAAATGGCTGTAAAATAACATTTAACTTTGTTATTTTTATTTTATATCCTTTTGTTTTAAGTGCATCAAGAATTCCTCTTAGTTCATGTTTTAAAATTGGAATAAATGCTACTGCAATGCATACAATAAGTCCAATACTTTTAGGTTCAACATTAAAAAGCTTCATAAATACAAATATTTTTTCTACTACATTTGCTAAATCCATATATGTGAAATTTCGTGAAAATATGTATGTAGTATTACATACGAAAATTAGCCTTATACCTATCATTAGTCCAACTGATAAATTTATGATTAGTGAGTTTATAATTGTTGTAATTAAAATTATAAAACCAAAATCTAATATATTATACAAAGCTTTTTTTAGATTTATTTTTAATACCACCATAAATATCATATTTGCTATAAAGATTATTATTAAACCTTTTCTAAGATTAAATATAAGTATCGTATATGATATAAATATTATAAATTCTAATAGTTTTTTCAATCGTCTTTCCTTTCTAACATTTCAATAATTTTTTGACTAATTTCTTCAATTGTTAATTTATCTAAATTTAAATGTATTCCGGTTTTTATTTAAATTATCTACAATTTCTAATATATCTGGCAAGTTAATATTATGTTTTTTAAGTAGTGGTATTTTATCTATAATATCTTTTGCCAATATTTCTTCTACTATGCTTTTATTTTCTATTAATATAATTCTGTCTGCAAGTAGCATTTCATTTGCTATATTTGTTGTATAAATTATAGTATATCCTTCTTGTTTTAAGTTTTTTATAATGTTATATATCTCTTCTTTGCCTTTAGTATCTAGCATCGCTGTTGATTCATCTAGAACTATATATTTCGTGTTTATTGCCAAAATACTAGCAATAGTAATTCTTTGCTTTTGCCCTAATGATAATGTAAAAGTTTGGTTTTCTATATAATCTGACATTTGCACCTTTTTTAGTGCTTTTTCAATTCTTATTTTTTCATTATCTAATTTCAAGTTCTTTATTGCAAATGCTAAGTCATCATACACATTACTAAAAATAATTTGATTTTCTGGATTTTGAAATACAATACCAACCTTTTTTCTTAATTCAGTTGATTGTTTTTTATTGCAAGTATCTATGTCATCTACTAGTACGTGACCTATCGTAGGTTTTATAATCCCAGAAATTAACTTTGCTAAAGTAGATTTCCCTGCTCCATTATTACCTAATATACATATACATTCGCCTTCATCAATTTTAACATTTATATTTTCCAATACATTTTCACCATTTCTATATCTATAGCTTACATTATCTAGTTCTATCAATTATAATCACATTCCTTTTAAAAAATTAGTTATATCTTTATACACATAAAAGCTCCCAACAATAAATATAGCAGCATCTTTATAGTTTGTGGTTGAATAATTTACCGCATCTAAAAAGTCTAATTTTACCAAATTCTTTTTATCTACATATTTTTTAGCTTCGTTAAATAATTTGTTTTTAGATACATATCTTTTTACATCATTCCCTGATGTTAATATGTATGTTGCATCTTTCTCTTTGGTAATCTCTTTTATTACTGTTTTATAATCTTTGGTTTTTAAAATAGATACTATAAAAACTTTTTTATAACCTGCATAATATTGGTTAATATTACTTATCAGATTTTTTGCAGCATTTTCATTATGACCACCATCAAATACAATAAGTGGCTTTTGACTAAGCTCCTCCATTCTTGCCTTGTGCACCACTGAACTTAATCCTTTTTTTATTGCTTCTTCAGATATTTTATACCCTTTTTCATTTAAAATATCTATAACTTCTAACACTTCAGAAGCATTTATAGTCTGCACTTTCCCTTTTAAATTTATCTTTATATTGTTATGCTCTTTATAGTCAAACCTTTGATTTTTCCCGTCAAATACATAATTATTTATATTTTCATCTGATACTATATGCAATCTTGCATTTTGCTTTTTCGCATATTCTTCTATAACTTTGATAGTATCTTTTTCTTTTACAGTAACTGTTTCAGAATTTGGTTTAATAATTCCCGCTTTTTGCACTGTTATTTTTTGAATAGTATCTCCTAAGATGTCCATGTGATCATATCCAATATTTGTTAAAACTGCAATTTCAGAATTAACTATATTTGTAGAATCTAACGCACCACCTAATCCTGTTTCTATTACTGCAAAATCGCAATTATTTTCTGCAAAATAAATTAAAGCAACCATTGTTATTACTTCAAACCAAGTTACTTTCATTTTGTGTGTTTTATTGTATTCTTCTATTTTTTCTGATAATGGAATTAAAATTTTTTCTACTTCTGATGTTTTAATTTCTTTCCCATTTATTAATATTCCATCATTAAATGTAATTAGATGTGGTGATATAAATTTTCCTACTTTATAACCTGCTTCTTCTAAACACCTTGAAAGCATTTCTGCTACGCTCCCCTTGCCATTTGTTCCTGCAATATGTATACATTTTACTTTGTTTTGTGGAAAATCAAATTCTTTAGTTAAATATTCCATTGCATCAAGGGTAGGATTTTTAGTAAATTTTTGAAATGTAGATAAATATTCTTCAATACTTATCTTTTCTTCTTTATATAAATATTTCTTGGCAATTGGTGCTAATGCTTTATCGAGGAAAATCATAAGTACTATCTGTATTGGGCACATTAAAGTTTGAGTTGTAATTCTAAGTCCTAGATAATATGAAAAAGCTTTACCATACATTATTTTTAAATTTAATGAATTAAGCAATAAACTTACAAAAATCAAAACTAAAATATTGCTTATTATAACTTTTAAAATAAATCTATCTTTCTTTTCACTATCTTTTTTATATAAAATTACTCCATAAATTAGTCCTGCAATTCCAGAAGTTATTGTAAATCCTACAAAATATGGTCCAAAAGGAATAAGAAGTGCTCCTATTAAATCTCCTAATACTGCAACCAGCACACTATATTTTGGTCCAAGCAAGCGCGCTGCAATCATTACTGTGATTATGCTTAAATTAATTGCAACAAATTGTGTATTTATCGCAAGCTCTCTATCTAGCACTACAAATGCTGCTACAAGTAATGCTGTAATAATAATTTTTTTCATTTTTGATATTTCGTTTTTATACATAAAAAAAGCCCCCTTATATAATAGAGCTTTTTCATATTTTATATTAAGGTATATGCAAAATAGCGGAATGCGAAAATAAATCAGCAAAATCTTCAATTTTTTCGTTTACCAACAACTTCCCGTTTGGCAACACTTAACTATTTATTTTCTACTCTATTATATGCATATTATTTTATCATATTTTTATGTTTTTACAATGGTTTCTATAATTTTTTTATTCTTTTTTAATTTGTGGCATTGTTGTTATCATCAAGAGATCCGAATAGTTCATCAAATTTTTCTTCTAATTCTTTTTGAATATCGTACACTTCCTTTGTCTCCTCCTTTGGAGCAGTTTGCTCAGCAACTATTTTGTTTTCATTTTCTTCTTTCTTTTCATCTTCTTCAAAAAGGTCATCTAATGATTCTATATTATTATTTGGATGTTCTTCTTCTGATTCTACATAAGGATTATATGGATTGTATTTTCTCCAAACTCCTCTATCCATTTCTATATCATTATGGCTTACTGCGTATTTTTTTACTAAATCATTTGTTTTATATTTGAAATAATAATATTTGTCCGCTTTTATTGGTTTTATACCCTTCTCTAGAATAATACATTTGTCGCTATCTAATCTTCTTAATTCATCAGGAGTCATAAGTGCTCTTGCCATAACTTGGTCTGATACATTATATCCTTGTCTCCACATGTGTTTATCTTTACTTGCTGATACTGAAGTTCTTTCGATAGTCTTTTCTCCTAATTCTTTTGAAAAATATTCAACTGTTTTTTGTGAGTTACTTCCTAAGAAAATTGTAGTATCACAGTTTCCTATAATCGTTTCATGCGATTTTTCATATACTGCTTCTAATTGGTCTAAGTTTTGTAATATAACACTAAAAGATATTTTTCTACTTCTTGAAGTAGATATCTTTTTATCAAAGTCTGGAATTTTACCAATATTGGCAAACTCATCAAGAATAAAGAATGTTGGAATTTTAAGTGTTCCTCCTGTTTTATCTGCTGAATCATATAAATGTTGTATCATCTGTGCAAAGAATATTGTAAGTAAGAAGTCATATGCTCCATGAGTATCTGATGATATAACATATAACGCTGTTTTTTTATTACCAATATCTTCAAAATTAATAGTATTTGTTGAAGTTAGTTCTGCAATTTCTTTTGAATCAAATTTACCAAGTTTTGATTGAAGTGATGAAAGGATTGAACCATATGTTTTTTCTGGTGCTATTTCAATAGACTTATAATTCATTCTTGCTGGATGATCATAAGGTAATTGATTCATAAGTTCTGTTAATAAGTTGCCTCCTCCGTTACTGTTTGCTGCTCTTACTAACTCTGAACAGCTTGCTAAGTTTTGTTCTTCTGGTGGTCTTGTTGCAATCAAATAATATATTAATGCTTTAAGTAACATTTCTGCCATATCATCCCAGTACGGATCTGCACTAGTTGATTCTTTAGCTTGACCTTTTACTATGGTATTTGCTATAACATCAACATCTATCTCATTTTGAATATGTATTAATGGATTATATCCGTCACTATTTTTAGGGTTTACTAAATTTAATACTTTTATTTCATATCCTTTTTCTTTTAAATATCCTGCTGTTTTATCATATAATTCACCTTTTGGATCTGTAAATACATATGAGCCTAATAATTGGTATGCATTTGGAATAACATAAGATGCAGATTTACCAGAACCTGAACCGTCCTACAACTAATACATTTACGTTTCCTCTTTTATCTACTGGTAAATAGTTTTTTTCGGCTAGAAGTATTCCTTTATTACGACTTAATATTTTATATTGTTCACCATTTTCTGCCCAATCACTAGATCCATGTTCAATATCTCTATATTCATTTTCTGGCATCATTTTTATCATGCCGATAATCGTAAATAAGAAAATGGCAATCGCCAAATATCCTTCTCCTTTTAATAAGGTCATTCTATATTCTTTACCAAAAGTACTTTTTATTGTTTCAAATATATTTGCATAATTTTCTCCAAAAGAGGTTATAAATACATTAATATCAAATTTATTTTCTTCATTTTTTGCATCTATAATACCTTTTGTTACAGGCATAATAAGTCCTATGGATATAATTATCCATAGAACAATTGAAATTATAAATACTTCTTTACTTTTCTTTAAGGCATATTTTATTTTGTATCCCATAAGTTATCTCCTTTTTCTTTTGTATTTTATCTTACTTTTTTTTCTGTTGCTTGTTGTTTATCATCTTTTCTTCCTTTAAATGCTTGTAGTTCTACAGCATTTTTTGGATATTGTTGTATTTTAACTGCTAATTCTCCATTCCATTCAAACATAAATATACCTCCATGTCATTTTACTACAGGGCTTCCACCCACAAATTTAAACTCATCCCCATCTTCTCTTATTTCAAAAGCAAAATAGTTTTTATGAGGTTTAAGTTTGCACTTACCTTTAATTTCATTTGTTTCTTCATCAAAATATAAAATTGGTTTGATTTCTTCTGTTGTTTCT
>OLSB01001154.1_pt1 | contig 27129 bp, 27 predicted proteins | sample 1672071 | NCBI WGS metagenome assembly OLSB01 (sample SAMEA3136642, study PRJEB25190) | human gut metagenome | biome: human gut; feature: human-associated habitat; material: faeces | place: Austria | collected 2013 | reverse complement strand
GGAAGCAGCCTGACGGCTGCTCCTCGCGCCGTACACGCCGCCGCTGCGGATTACAAAAAAAGGAGCTGCGCCCCTTCTTTACTTCTCGGCTAGTTAGCTGTGCTTTTTGGACAAGCAGAAAAGAACAGCTTGTTCCTCCTTGTTTTTAAAACAGGTATTGCAAGAAACGGAGGCGCACCCTATGCGCACCCTTTGTTTACCGGCCGACAGCGCCAGCATCGCCCAGGCGGCGCAGCTGCTGCGCGCGGGCGAAATCGTAGGCTTCCCCACCGAAACCGTGTACGGTCTGGGCGCAAACGCGCTCAGCGATCCTGCTGTGCGCAAGATCTTTGCCGCCAAGGAGCGCCCGGCGGATAACCCGCTGATCGTGCACATCGCCGCGCTTGCCGATATGGAGCCGCTGTGCCACATCAACGATATGGCGCGCAGGCTGGCCGCAGCCTTCTGGCCGGGGCCGCTGACGATGATCCTGCCCAAAAAGGATATCGTGCCAACCGTGGTGACGGCCGGGCTGGACAGCGTAGCCATCCGCATGCCCTCGCACCCTGTGGCGCGCGCGCTGATTGAGGCGTGCGGCCTGCCCATCGCCGCGCCCAGCGGCAACCGCTCCGGGCGACCCAGCCCCACGCTGGCCGTGCACATGCTGGAGGATATGGACGGCCGCGTCCCGCTGATTCTGGATGGCGGCGCGTGCGATGTGGGCGTGGAAAGCACCGTGGTGGCGCTGACGGGCGATATCGCCACCGTCCTGCGCCCCGGCGGCATCACGCCCGATATGCTCGCGGGCGTGCTGGGGCAGGTGCAGGTGGCCGACAGCGTCATGCGCCCGCTCAAAGAGGGCGAGGCCGCGCCCTCTCCCGGCATGAAGCACAAGCATTACGCGCCCCGCGCGCGCATGACCCTGTATGAGGGCGCGGCGGAGGCGGTGGCCGCGCGCATCCGCAGCGAATACGACGCGCTGCCCGATACCGAGCGCGCGCTGATCCTGGCCGCCAGCGAGCACCTGCCGCTGTACGGCAATCGCCGCACGGCCGATCTGGGGCCCGACGAAGCCTCCGCCGCGCACCGCGTCTTCGCCCTGCTGCGCCAGGCGGACGACGATCAGATCACCCGCGTGTTCAGCGAAACCTATCCCGAATCGGGCGTAGGCCTGGCGGTGATGAACCGCATGGCGCGCGCCGCGGGCTTTGACATCGTGCAGGCTTAAGGCATGCGCGCGATCACATGCAGCAGCCCGAGGCCGGGCAGCCCCAGCGCGGATACGCACAGCAGGTTGAGCAGATTCACCCCCACGGGCGATATCAGCCCGCTGACGGCCAGCGCCGCCGCCGCGCACACCGCGCGCCGCATGCCCCGGTAAAAGCGCGAGCCTACCCGCACGCGCAGCGCAATCAGGGTCAGCATGGCAAAGAAAGCCGCGCACAGGCACACAAACCCGATCATAGCAAACCACCTCGCCGCATCCTATGCGCGGCGAGGTGGTTTTATGCTGATCGCCAGTTTTATATTTCCGACAGTATTTCCCCATTGTGCACGCGCAGCACGGCCTGGGGCGACGCGCCCGTCAGGTCGGACAGATCGGTGCAGGTCAGCAGCGTCTGCACGCCGCGAATGCGCTCCAGCAGCCGCGCGCGGCGGCCGACGTCCAGTTCGCTCAGCACATCGTCCAGCAGCAGCAGCGGAGCCTCGTGCTGACGCTCGGTCAGCATATCCAATTCGGCCAGCCGCAGCGACAGCACTGCCGTGCGCATCTGCCCCTGCGAGGCGAAGGCGCGCATATCCTGCCCGCACAGCGACAGCGCCAGATCGTCCCGGTGCGGGCCCACGGTGCTGGTCATGCGGCGGATATCCTCCGCGCGGCTCCTTTGCAAAAGGCGCAGCAACTCCTCCGAAGGCTGGGCGCTCTCGGCCAGGCAGCCGGCGTAGCGCAGGGAGAACGGCTCGTTCTCGCGGCCGCTGATATAGGCATAATGCCCGCGGGAAAGCGCGCTTAAATTCTGCGCGGCGTACTGGCGCGCGCGCACCACAGGTGCGGCCGCGGCGGCCAGCTGCTCGTCCCACGCATCCAGCTGGGCGGGATTGCCCCCGCGCGCCAGATCATGCAGCAGCGCGTTTCGCTGCTTGAGCGCGGAGTTATAGGTTTGCAGGGCGTAATAGTAGCCCGCCCCGCACTGGGACAGCAGCATATCCACAAACCGCCGCCGTCCCTGGGGCGCGCCGCGCACGATGTCCAGATCCTCGGGCGAGAACATCACGCACGTGACATGCCCCATCAGCTCGCCCGTGCGCGCGGCGGTTTTGCCGTTGATGTAGAGGAGCTTGCGCTTTTTCTGCAAGGGCGAATACAGCCGCACGCCCACCTCATCCACGCCGTCGGCGCGCTGGACGCGCACCTGCACGGCGGCGGTCTCCTGCCCGGCGCGGATCATCTCCCGGTCGAAGGCCGTGCGGTGGCTGCGCCCCAGGCAGCACAGGTGAACGGCCTCGAGCAGGTTGGTTTTGCCCGCGCCGTTTTCGCCCACAAACACCGTTACCCCCGCTGGGGGCGTGAGCAGCACCTGATGATAGCTGCGAAAATCGTGCAGCCGCAGCGACTGGATAAACATTACTTGTGATACCTCTCGTTGGCGTTGATCTTATGGGCGCGGTAAATCTGCTCCAGCAGCATCACCCGCGCCAGCTGATGCGGAAAGGTCATGGGCGACATGGACAGGCGGCAGTCCGCGCGGCGCTGCACCTCGGGCGACAGCCCCAGCGACCCGCCGATGACAAACACCACCCGCGCCCCCTGCATGGCGCGCTGCCGAAAAAAATCCGCCAGCCCAGGGCTGTCCAGGTATTTGCCGTCGATGCACAGCGCCGCCACATAATCGTCCGGGCGGATGTGGGCCAGCATGGCCGCGCCCTCCTTTTTCATGGCCTGCGCGCCCTCGGTTTCGGGCTGATCGGGCACCTCGATGATCTCCAGCCTGTTATAGCGGGTCATGCGCTTTTGATACTCAGCGGCCGCATCGCGCCAGTAGCTTTCGCGCAGGCGGCCTGCGCACACGATGGCTATCGGCACAGGATCGCCTCCCCCGCCTCGCGCAGCGTGAGGCATACGCAATCGCAGATGGGCGCAAGCTCATCGGTATACGGGCGCAGATCGGGAATCATGATGGTATACGCGCCCGCGTCGCGCCCCGCGCGCAGGCCGTGGGGCGAATCCTCCAGCACGGCGCACTGGCCGATGGGCACGCCCACCAGCGCCGCCCCGCGCAGATACATATCGGGCTGCGGCTTGCCCGGCAGCCCCATATCGCCCGAGACGATGGCGTCAAAGTACGTTTCCGCCCCGGCGCTGCGCAGGTTACGCAGCACATCCGCCCTGGGGCTGGCCGACACCACCGCCATGCGCACGCCTGCGGCATGCATCCTTTGCAGCGTTTCAAGCAGATAGGGCTTTTGCGGTGCGCCATGCTCGGCCACATAGCGGTCGGCCGCGGCATGATAGGCCGGCCAGAAGGTCTCGGCACGGTAGGCCGGGATGCGGCTGCCGTAGTAGGCGTTGCAGTCGGTCTCGTTCACGCCCAGGGTGTCCAGAATCATCTGCTCCGTAAAGGCAAAGCCCAGCGGGCGGGCGGCTTCGTTGGCCAGGCGGGCATACATGGCCTCGGTGTCGAACAGCAGCCCATCCATATCAAACAGCGCGGCTTTGAGCATGGGGGGATTCTCCTTTCAGCATACAGGCTGCGGCGCAGGCTACAGCGCTTCAATCGCTGCGCACAGCGCCCGCACGATATCGTCCAGCGCCATCGACGGCTGACCCTGCCCCGCCTGCCCGGGCAGGAAGGGCACATGGATGAACCCCACGCGCACGGCAGTATCATGGTAGTGATGCAGCAGGGTATAGAGCAGATCATTGCACACAAACGTGCCCGCCGTGTAGGACACGCTGCCCGGCAGGCCGGCCTGCGCAATGGCGCGTGCCATTTCCCGCACAGGCACGGTGGCAAAGTACGCCGCCGGGCCGTCCTCGGCGCAGGGGATATCCTGCGGCTGCAGGCCCGCGTTGTCCGGGATGGCGGCGTAGCGCAGGTTAATGGCCACCATCTCGGGCGTGACCGCCGCGCGGCCGCCCGCCTGCCCCACGCACAGGATGATATCGGGATGCAGCGCCTGCGCCTCCTCGATGACGCGCTGCGCCGCCAGCCCAAACACCGTGGGCACCTGCAAAGCGTGCACGACGCAATCGCCCACGCGCGCAGGCAGGCGGGATACCGCCTCCCAGGCAGGATTGACGCTTTGCCCGCCGAAGGGGTCAAAGCCGGTGATCAGCAAACGCTTGGGCATGGAAGGAGCCTCCTTTGGTTATTGCGCTTTTGATAAAATGCCTAAACTTACTCCCCCGCGGGAATTTCCCCCAGCCGCTGGCACAGGGCGGTATAGCGGCGGGCGATATGGTTGTTATTCACCATGGCGGAGATCGCGTCCTCGCGGCCCACCAGCACCACCAGCTCCTTGGCGCGGGTAAGGGCGGTGTAGAACAGATTACGCGTCAGCAGCATGGGCGGGCCGCCCACGCAGGGCATCACCACGCAGGCAAACTCGCTGCCCTGGCTCTTGTGCACGGACAGGCAGTAGGCCAGCTCCAGCTCCTCCAGCATGGCGTATTCATACTCGGCCGTGCGCCCATCGTCAAAGAATACCACCAGCGTTTTTTCCTCGGTATCCACGGTCAGCACAACGCCCATATCGCCGTTGAAAACGCCCGTGCCGTCGCTGTCGTCCTCGCCCATCCATTCCAGCTGATAGTTGTTCTTGATGTGCATCACCTTGTCGCCCTGGCGGAAGATGCGCTCGCCGTACTGAATTTCGGGCTTTTCTGGGCAGGGCGGGTTGAGGGCGGCCTGCAGCATGGCGTTGAGGGCGATCACGCCGCACGCGCCCTTCTTGGTGGGCGAAAGCACCTGGATGGCGTGCAGGGGATCGGCGCATTTCATGTAGGCAGGCAGCCGGCGGCGGCAAAGCTCCACCACCGCGCGGGCGGAATCCTCGGGATAGGCGTGGCGCTCGAAAAAGAAATTGCTGTTTTTCTGGTTCAGCACAGGCATTTCGCCATGGTTGATGGCGTGGGCGTTGCGCACGATCAGGCTGCTTTCGCTTTGGCGGAAGATCTCGTTGAGCCGCACCGAGGCGATCACCCCGCTGCGCAGGATATCGCCCAGCACGTTGCCCGCGCCCACGGAGGGCAGCTGATCGGCGTCGCCCACCAGGATCAGCCGCGCGCCGCGGGGCAGCGCGCGCAGGAAGGCGCGCATCAGGAACACATCCACCATGGACATCTCATCCACAATCAGGCAGGTGCAGTCCAGCGGGTTTTCCTCATCGCGCGTAAACTCGCCGCTGTCGCCGCCGTATTCCAGCAGGCGGTGCAGCGTGCTGGCCTCGCGCCCGGTGGCCTCGCTCATGCGCTTGGCGGCGCGGCCGGTAGGGGCGGCCAGCAGCACGCTTTCGCTGTCCAGCAGGGACAGGATGCAATTGATAATCGTGGTTTTGCCCGTGCCGGGGCCCCCGGTGATGACCAGCAATCCCTGCTGCGCGGCCATGGAAATGGCCTTTTTCTGCGTGGGCGAAAACGAAATGCCCTTGGCCTTTTCAAAATTGCGGATCTGCGCGTCCACCGTGCCGTCCATGATGGTCTGCGAGGCGGCCTGCAAATCGCGCAGGCGGCGGGCGATCTCGCTTTCCGCCTGCCACAGCTGGGGCAGGAAAACGCCCTCCGCGCCGTCCATCACATGCGCGCGCAGCTTGCAGGCCAGCAGCAGCGCCGTCAGGTGCGTCTGCAGCAGCTGCGGCTCCACCCGCAAAAGCCTTCCGGTCAGGGTCAGCAATTCGTCCATGGGCAGGTAGGTATGCCCCGCCGAGGCGGCGGCCTCCTGCAGGGCGTAGATCAGCCCGGCGGACAGGCGGCTGTCGCTTTCGGGCGCAACGCCCATGGACAGGGCGATGCGGTCGGCGGTCAGAAAGCCCACGCCCTCCACATCCTCCACCAGGCGGTAGGGGTTTTGCTGGATCACCTCGCGCGTGCGCTCGCCGTACACCTTGCTGATCTTCACCGCCATGCCGGGCGTTACGCCGTAGGCTTGCAGAAAGATCATGGCCTGCCGGGTAGCGTACTGCTCCCGGAAGCTGTCGCCGATCTGCTTGGCGCGCTTTACGCCGATGCCCGGCACCTCGCTGAGGCGGTGCGGCTGCTGGCTGAGGATATCCATGGTTTCCAGCCCGAACTCCTGCACAATCAGCCGCGCGGTGGCCGCGCCTACGCCGCGAATAAGGCCCGATGCCAGATACCGCTCGATGCCAAGCAAGGTGGAGGGCGCCAGCACCTCGCAGCTGGCGGCCTTGAACTGCCTGCCGTACTGCGGATGCTGCACCCACTCGCCCTGGAACACCGCCTGCTCGCCCGCGGCCACCTCGGGCATCACGCCCACCACGGTGACGTTTTCGCGCCCGGCGCGCACGGTCAGCACGGTGTAGCCGTTTTCGGCGTTGCGAAAGGCCGTTTCGTTTATGGTTGCGCGTAATTCTTCCATCAATCTTTCCTTACGGTTTAGTCTTGTTCCACAGCCCATAGCGGCTGTCGTCCCTGAGGGCGGTGAGCAGGTATTCCTTGGCGCGCGGATAGCGGCGGGACAGCTCCTCGAGCATGTCTTTCATCTCCTGCCGGGTGGTGTGTCCATCCGCCGGGCAGGGGTTTTTGACCACGGGCACGGCGTATTTTTTAGCCAGATGGATGATCTCGCGCTCGGGCGCGTACACCATGGGGCGAATCACCGTGACCCCGCTGTCCTCCATGTGCGTGACGGGATGGAAGGTATGCAGCCGGGCCTCATAGAGCACGCTCATCAGCAGCGTTTCCTCCGCGTCCTCGCGGTGATGGCCCAGCGCCAGCTTGCTGCAGCCCTGCTCGGCCGCCATGCGCAGCAGCGCGCCGCGCCGTAGCCGCGCGCACAGGGCGCAGGGGTTTTCCTCGCGCCGCACGTCAAAAAGCTGGTGGATGAGGTCGCACTCCTCCACCACATAGGGCACGTTCAGCTCCTCGCACAGCGCGCGGATGGGCGCAACGTCGAAGGGATCGCCCGTTTTGAGGGTGATGGCGACCACCTCAAAGGGCTTTACGGCAAAGCGGCTGTACACCGCCAGCGCGCGCAGCAGCACCAGGCTGTCCTTGCCGCCCGATACGCCCACGGCCACACGGTCGCCGCGCGCAATCATGTGAAAATCCTCGTCCGCCCGGCGGATATCGCCCAAAAGCCGCTTCATGGTGCGCCTCCCCGTTGTTTACTGCACAATGCTCCCATCCCGCAGGAAGACGCCGGGCCAGTAGATCACCCCGGCCAGGCTGTCGCGCTGCGCCCCGGCAAAGAAGAAGCACACGCCGCTCACGCCGCGCAGCTCGGTCAGGGTGTTCACCAGCGCGTAAACCATCAGCCGCTCGGAGGTAGGCTCCACCTGCGCCATATCGGCCGCCGCATGCTGGGACAGGTTCAGCAGCAGCGTCGTGCCGCTCAGACCCAAACCCAGCACATCCGCATCGCCCAGGGTATCGGGCAGCACGGTCTGAATGCCCGGCGCGTTGTCGCAGGGCTGGGGGCCCTGCATCAGGCAGTTGATCAGATACCGCGCCGAGCGCGTTTCATAATAGGGAATCGGCCGCTGCACGGCGGTCAGATGACCCGCGCCGTCGCTGAAATACAGCGTGCAATTGGACAGGAGGAAGTGCGAAAAATCGCTGCGGCGCATCACGCCGTTCTGGAAATTGACCGGCTCGTCCGCACCCTCATACACGCCGCCGGGCACCACCACGGATACCAGCTCGTCCCCGATGTAGGCCGTCACGCCGCTCAGGCCGGGCACAAAGGTGGTCAGCGTGTAGGTCAGCGCGGCCATCATCACCGAGCGCGGGATGCCCGCGGCAATCAGCACGTCGTTAAAGCTCTGGGTAAAGCGCAGCACGGCGCACTGGCCTCCCGACACGGCGATTTCCTGCACGGCCGGGGCCTCGGTCAGGTAGACGGACAGATCGGGCATGGCAGGGGTGTTGCCCAGCGTCTGCGCGCCCTGGGACAGGGCGGACAGCAGGGTTTTGATCATCTCGCCCTTATCGCGCCCGGCAAAGCTAAGCGTGCGCGTTTCGGCCAGGATGCCCTTGCCCGAGTAGGTGGGATAATACAGCGTGGCGTTCAGGCTGATGCGCCGGTCGGCGGGCGCGGCGGACTGCGTCTGCGAGGCAGTCAGCATGGCGTCGATGGTATCGGCGGCGTTGGCGGCAAAGCAGCCCGCAGGCACGCTGGCGCCCACGTCCAGGCCGGGCTGAATGGAGCTGACCAGCACGTTGACATAGCGGATATCGCCCCACTGCGTAAGCGTATTGGCGATGGCCTGGCACACAACGTACAGATCGCTGTGCGACAGCGACAGCGCCGAGGCGGCCAGGTTGACCGTGGCGGTATCGCCCGAAATTTCCACGGGATTGACGGTGGACAATTGCAGCGTCACATCGGGGCTCAGGCTTTGCGCGCTGTCGTTGCCCGCAAAGGCAAACAGGCGGCGCAGCGTGGCCTCGGCCGGGTGGCGCGCGGCGGACAGCACAATTTTTTCAGTCTGGGCGATCAGGCGCGTGCCGGCGGCGCTTGGCACATACAGCAGCACGCTCTGCGCCGTTTCCTGATTGGTATCGCCCGTGGGCGCGTCGTATTCCACCTGCGCGGGCGGCAGGGTGACGGAGCTGGTTTTGTTCAGCGCGTCCACGCCCGCCACGCACCCGCACAGGCACAGGCACAGCGCCAGGCACAGCGCCGATACAAGCGTGCGCTTGATTTTCATTCGCATGTTCAGCCCCCTCACTTGTTTGCTGCCTGCATCATTTCAAGCAGCGCGGCGGCGGGAATTTTCCACACCCCGCCCTCGCGGATCATCCGCAGCGGCCAGGCGGCGCAGGCAGACTCCGCGCCGTCGTCCCCGCGCAGGGTCAAATCCACGCACACCACGGCGCTTTGGCCGTCGGGCGATACGCAGCCCTCGCCCGCCTGCGCAGCCAGAAGCGTTTGCGCCTTGGCCAGGCTGGCCGGGGCGATATCGGCGGCGGAAGCCCCACGCGCGGCAATCCACTGGCTCAGGCTTTCCCAATCGCGGGTCTGCCAGGCGGCCAGCGCCAGCCGGGCCGAGGCCGCGGGCGTGGGCAGATACGCCTCCTCGCGGGTCAGCGCGTCGCAGGGCAGCTCGCTATCCGCAAGGAAATAGCTTTCTCGCAGCCGCATGGAGGAGCCCACATTGGACTCCGCCCGCACCAGCACCTGCACGGCGCGATACTCGCCGCTTTCGGTCAGGGTGGCGCACAGGGCGGCCATGGCCAGGCGGCGGCGCAGGATCGCCTGCTCGCGCGCCTGCCCGGACAGGGATTCATCGGGATAGCGATCGTAGAGCGCTTCGTTGAAGGTGACGTAGATCACCCTATCCTGCGCCTGGGTGGACAGCACCTGCGTGCCATCGGGAAACAGCGCGCTGCCGCCGCCCTCATGCGGGCCGTCCAGCAGCGCCGTCACCAGCGCCTTTTCGCGGCTTTCATTGGGCATTACGGTCAATTCGCGCGTTTCCTGCCGCAGCAGGGCGGAATCGCCATAGCGGAAATACAGCGTGGCGGTCTGCTCGCGCGCGGCCCCGGCCTCCGGCTCGGCGGACAGGGGCGTCTGCCCCTCGGGCGTGCTTTGCTGCAAGGCAGCAGGCGGCAGCTCCCCGCAGCCTGCCAGCAGCAGGCACAGGCTGGCAAGCAGCGCCAGCAGGCGCATCTTCTTTGCTTTCACGGTCATTTCTTGGCTCCCGGCTCCGCGCCCACGCACCAGCCGCGCAGCTTGGTCACGGCGCGCTCCAGCGCGTCGCGGCTGTTGCCCCAGGGCTTATCGGCGTTGCGGTAATCAAATTTCAGGGTGAACCACTCCAGCTCGCCGGCCACGCGGGACAGGCTGTCGTCGGTCAGTTTTTCCATATCAGCGGCAAAATCCGCCTGCTCGCGGGCATTGAGCTGGCTGGCGGCCATGCGCAGCAGCAGCGCCGCATCCTTGAGGCATACGCCCTTGGACTGCTGAAACGCCTGCTTGAAGGCCGCGTCGTTGGCATACAGATGCAGGAAGGTGTAGGCATAGCGGTTCATGTTATCCTGGATGCTATCGCACAGGATGCAGGAGGAGGTGAGCTTGTCCAGCCCGTCCGCCGCAGCCAGCAGCGCTTCCTTGCCGCCGCCCTTGCCCAGCGCGCGCTTGACCGCCGGCGCGCCCGCGCCCGCCTTGGCCCCCTGCGCGGCGGCGTCCAGCAGCTTATGCGCCTTGCCGGCCGTTTCCTTTAGATGTGTGTGCGTCATCAGCGCGTGACCCAGGCGATTCTGCTGGGCGTAAAGCAGCACATGGTGCCGCTGGCAAAAGCCCTTTTCGTTGACGCGCACGCGGGTATCGGGCTCCATCACCGAGCCGCCCAGAAACCGATCCACATCGGCCGCCTCGATGCTGCGGCGCAGCACGCACAGCGGGCACTCGCCCTGCTGCTTGAGCGCATCCCACACGGGGATGGTATCGATATGATAACGCATGGATGCCTGTGCCTCCTGAAAGCATGCTGAAAAAATCGTGCGGGGCGAGGAGCATGCAGGCTCCCCCCTCCCCCGCAAAAGCGGTATAAAACAACCGCTCTATTCTACCACAATCGGCGGTATTTGCGCAACCGCGCGCGCATATGCTGATATGCAAGGAGGGATGAGCATGCGCGCGGATCGTCTGCAAACCAATACCTATCCTATCTCCCACCGCCCGGCGCGCGCCGCGCTGTGTCTGCTGCTGGGCGCGGGCATTCTGGCGCTGGCCGTATATCTGCAATTGGGGCGCGGGGGCAGCCTGCCTTTTTCGCTTGGCAGCCCGGCCACCGCAGTGCCGTCGCGCGCCACGCCCGCCCCCAAGCGCGCCGAGGGTGAAATCACCCTGGCCGCGCATACCTGGTACGCCCTGCAATTGGGCGCGTTCACCCAGGAGGGCTCGGCGCGGCAGCTGGCGCAGGAATATATCGCCCGCGGCGCGGCAGGCTATGTGCAGCAGCAGGATAGCACCTATCGCGTGCTGGCCGCCGCCTATCCCACCCGCGCCGAGGCGCAGGCCGTGCAAACGCGGCTGAGCGCCCAGAACGTGGGCGTGTACATCCATCCCTTCACGCAGCCCGAACTGTCCCTGCGCGCCCAGGGCAGCGCCGACCAGGTGGAGGCCGTGCGCGAAACGCTGGCATATCTGGACGCGCTGGCCGATAAGCTGGGCACGCTCTCCTGCGCGCTGGACGCGCACGACATGGACGCCGACGCCGCCCGCAGCGCCCTGCAATCCGAGGGCAGCACCTGCGCGGGGCTGAAAAAGCGGCTGCTGAGCGCCTTTGAAGGCGAACTGCCAGCGCTGCTCTCCCAGCCCGCCGCGCTGCTGGATAGCATCTGCGCCGAATCCGACGCGCTGCAAAAAGAAACAAGCGCCGCGCGGACAGGCGCGGCGCTCAAGCGCTGCCAGCTGGCAGCCGCCGTGGGCATGATGGATTTTGCAGCCGCGCTGCAGGGGCGTTAATTGCGGTTGGGCGCGTTGCAATTGGAGCAGGGCTGGAGCTTTGCGTAGGCCGTCTCGTCAAGCTGCGAATACAGGAACGAGCCCTTGAGCGGCAGGTACTTATTGTTGATCCGCGAGCAGTTCTGATCCGCATGGTAGTAAGAGCCGCCGTCCGGATTGTAGTAGAGCACCTGGCCGGGATCGGGGGAGTTGGTCGGCATCAGGGTGTAAACCGGGGCGGCGGTGGCCTCCTCCTTCACCTCGGTGGCGGAGGATAGCGACGCGGGATCGACATACCACACGCCGTTCACGCGCAGCATCAGCACTTCGTAGCGATAGTTCTTCTGCGTGCCGTTGGCGCGATCCATCAGCGCTTCCATGGTGATGGTGCGCGAATCGTCCGAATCGCTGCCCGCCACATAGGTAATGTTGAAGCTCAGCGGCGTGTTTACGCCGCGAATGTTAAAGATTTCACGCTGCGGGTTCTCATGAGAGTTAATCCAGGAGGGCGTGCAGCAGGCCAGCATGCCGTTCACATCCTGGCTCATCCAGCTGTTCATGAAGGTTTCCAGGCGGCTCTGCGCCTCCGAGCGCGGATCGGGCGTAGGCGCGGCGCTGACGCTGCTGCTGGGCTGCGTAATATCCGCACCGCCCGCAAAAGCGCCTACATCGCTGGCCGTTACATTATTGCCAAACAGCGCGCCATAATTGATGCCGCCGTCCTTGGGCTGCTGCTCCCCCTGCCCGGCGATGGGATGGGTGAACCACAGCGCCGCGGCCAGGGAGACGATCATCAGCGCGGTATAGATCAGCGTCATGGTGGTGCGCGCCTGGGGCACAAAGGCATGCCCCAGCCACATGATCAGCAGCGCCAGCGCGGACAGGCCCAGGAAGGCCCAGTGCAGCTCGGTATAGCGCAGGATCAGCGCCACCACAAACAGCGCAGGCAGCAGCAGGCTCATGATCACCTGCAGGCCCACAAACGTGCGCTGCCGGGCCGGGCGCGGCTGATGCTCGGGCGGCACCTGAAACCCGCCGCCCGAGGGGCGGCTATGCTTTAGTCCATATAATGGTGAGGATGAATACTTTTGCCGGTTTTCGCTCATTCGTCCTCCTCCTTCCAAAGCACATGATTGCTCAATATATTATAACATATTCGTAACAAAAGTAAACACTATTTTGATGGAAGCGGCGTTTAATTCTCTCCCCTTAACTTGACAAGAGGCGGGCAAATCGATAAAATGCAGATAGAATCATCTCCGCATCAGGCGCGCCAGGGCCGCCAGTCCACCGCGCCAATTTTGATCGTTTGGGGGATTTTATATGTCGATACCGGCTATCTGCATCGTCGGCTGGGCCAACAGCGGCAAAACCACCCTGATCGAAGGGCTTTTGCGCCAGCTTACCGCCCAGGGTATGCGCGTGGGCGTGATCAAGCACGCGCACCACCCCCTGCCGGAGGATGAGGCAGGCAAGGATACCGCCCGCTTTCAGGCGGCGGGCGCGGCGACGGTGACGCTGGCCAATTCGGAGGGCGCGCTGACGCGCGAGGCCGGGGACAAGCGCCTGACCGAGCTGCTTTCCCGCGTGCGCGATGTGGATTTAATCCTGATAGAGGGCTTTGAAAAGCAGGCCTGCCTGCCCATGATCGAGGTATGGCGCGATCCCGCCCTGCCCATGCGCTCGCCCGCGCAATGGCGGCGCGCGGTGGTGACGGCGTCTCCCTGCCCTGGCGATCTGCCCGTGTTCGCACCCGGCGATATCGAGGCCGTAGCGGCTTTTGTGCTAAGCCTGACTGCCGGGCAGCGCGGCTGCGCCGGCGCACAGGCGCATATCTATCTGGATGGGCAGGAGCTGAGCATCGTCCCCTTTGTGCAGCGGATGGTCGCGGGCGTAAACCGCGGTCTGCTGTCCACCCTGGACGGCTACCATGAGGGCTGCGAAATCACCATCCGCATCGGCGGCGAGAATAAACAATAAGAGCCATCACCTGCGCAGATACGGCGATTTCCGCGCAAAAAGCCCCTCCCCGCTTTCTGCATGGGGAAGGGCTTGTTTTCGTGCGTCAGGTCGGGCGCGCGACGGTTGCGGCTCGCCGGGCGGCTACAGCACCTCCGCTCCCGCGCGTTCAAACTCGCGCAGCGTCTTTTCATCCAGCCCGCCATCGGAAACCACCGCGCTCACATCCTCCGCCCGGGCGAAGGTGCACATGCTGGTCACGCCGATTTTCTGCGAATCCATCAGCATCACAGCCTTTTCGGAGTGTTCAATGACAGTGCGCTTCAGCTCGCATTCCTCGGGCGAGCCGCAGGTGAAGCCGCGGGAATGGATATACCCCGTCACACCGATAAAGGCGGTGTGGAAATTGATCATCGCCAGATCGCGCACCGTCATGGCGCCCTTGAGCGACAGGCTGGACGCGTTCATATGCCCGCCGATGATATGCACCTGCGCCTGCTGCAGGCGCGCCAGCTCCAGCGCGCCGCTCAGGGAGGTGGTAAAGATCATGTACGGCCCATCGGGCATATGACGGGCAAACTCCGTGCAGGTAGAGCCGGAATCCAGAAAAATGGTGGTGTTTTCCTGCACAAGGCTGACGGCCTTTTCGGCGATGATCTTCTTTTCATCCGCATTGCGGGTGGTGCGCTTAAGGTACAGATCGTCCGTGCCGATAAGCACCTCCACCGAGCGCGCGCCGCCATGGGTGCGGATGATGCGCTTGTTGCGATCCAGGTATTCCAGATCGCGCCGCAGCGTCATCTCGGACACCTGATGGAAATTTTCCTTTAACTTGGTAAAGCTGACCGACCCTTCGCGGTTGATCAGGCTGACGATTTTTTCGCGGCGTTGTTCCATATTCATGCTATTCTGTTCCGTTCTTTAGCGTTCCGCTGCTTCGCGTTCTGTTCTTTTGCGTTCCGTTCCCTAGCGTCACGGATAGTATAGCATGCCTTTACAGAAGCTGGCAAGCATTATTTTGCGCGCCGGTCAGCCCTCGGTCAGCACGGCCACGCGGGGCTGCTCGCTCAAATCCTTGGCCGTCACGCGCAAAAGCGGCATGCGCGGCGCATCCTGCGCGTCCATAGCGGAAAGAAAATCCTCCACCGGCGCGATGGGCCAATCCGCGTTTGCCTGCGTGCGGTAATGCATGGGAATGATCATGCGCGGCTGCACGCGATGGCACAGGGCGGCGGCGCTCTGCGCGTCGATGGTGTAATGCCCGCCCACCGGGATCAGCAGAATATCCAGCCCGGTCAGGCGCTCGGCCAGCGCGTCGTCCCACGCGCCCAGATCTCCCAGATGCGCAATGCGCAGGCCGTCGGCCTCCAGAATATAGATACGGTTGGGCCCGCGCAGCGCGCCCTGTTGATCATCGTGCCAGCTCTCAATGCCCTTGACCACCACGCCGGGAGCCAGCACGGTGGTGCCGGCATGATCCACCAGCGCGGTGTAATTTTCCGCCTTGTTCACCTCGCTGTGATCGCCGTGCGCGTGGCTGACCGTCACCGCGTCGCAGCGTACCCGGCGCATGGGATAGCCCACATGCGCGTCAAAGGGGTCGGTCAGGATGCGATAGCCGTCGGCCAGCTCCAATAGAAACTCGCTGTGTCCGTGATGAAAAATCAGCATGAACGGGGCCTCCTTGAAAATGATTTTGTGGTAACGCAAGCATCGGAGATGTAAGGCTTTTATCGTCGCACAGTTTTTACGAAACTGTCTTTTACGTCACAACCAGTTTTTTCTTCCTTGGCTCAAGAAAGAATTGTTCCCCTTCTTCCCCCAGCGTGTCTTCCATGATTGCGTATGCCGCGGCGGCGGGCAAGGGTGCATGCGTGCGCTTGCACAGCGCCGTTTGCGCGGATAGCGTCTGCCACAGACGCTGCCTGTCTCCCGCGGCCAGCAGCAAAAGCGTCTGCCGGATGGGCGGCCAGGGCTGGTCGCGCGCAGGCACATTCCCCTGCGACAGCAGGCTGCGGCACAGGGAAAGCAGCGGCAGCAGCTCATCGGGAACGCGCGCAGGCAGCGAACGCCGGGGCAAGCTGTCTATCAGCGCCGCCTGCCGCCAGGGCGACAGATCGATGCGCCATAGCCCCCGCTCGCACGTTACGGCAAAGCCCGCGCCCGTAAGCGCCTCCAGCACGGCGGGCGCATCGTCGTTTCGCAGCGGATAATCGGTGATAAAAAGCGCGCGCGCATCCCGATCGCGCCGCAGAAAGCCTGCGCCGCGCAGATGCGCGCGTATTTCATCCTGTATAGAGCCAAGGCAACTCATGCCCGGTGGCTGGGGGCAAAACGGATGCGCATTTCGCGCATGGAGGAATACTGCCCCTGAATATCCAGCTGATACTTGAGCAGCACCTCGCCGCGCGCGTCGTCCACAGAGTATTTCACCTGCGTGGGGAAAATGCCCATATCCAGCGCGCCGTAAGGGGTATTATAGCTGCTTTCGTAGCGGTTGCCCTGCGAAAAAATCATGCTGGTGCGGTAATCGCCCTCGCGGGACATGGTAACTACGCCATCCTGCATAGTAAAGGTAACTTTATGGGTTTCGGCGGTGTCTGGCTGCGTTTCGGTGTAGCGCAGCGACCAGGCGTCGTCCTTGCCGCTCAATTCGCCCGTAGTGACCAAACGCATCTCATCCGACGCTTCATCCGCGCCGACATCCTGCGCGATGCCGACAACGCTAAGCAATACTTTCTTGCCGCGCAAGGGCTTCACCTCCCTGGGCCGGCCGCATGCGCGCCGCCAGCCCGAAGCATACTTGATTTCACCCCTTCATTATAGCACACGCCCGCAAGGGAAACAATGTTTTATATTGTTAAATTCGACACGAATACAGCAAAAGGGCAAGGTTTCCGCCCTGCCGCAGGATATCACCCCGCCAGCCCGGCCAGCTCGCGCACTACCTGCCCAGCCAGGATCATGCCCGCCACGGGCGGCACAAAGGATACGCTACCCGGCGGGTGGCGGCCGTTTTCGCTGAGCTGCTGGATGGGCACGCAGGGCAATTCATCCGACCACAGCACGCGCACGCCTGCAATGCCGCGGGCGCGCAGCTCACGCCGCATCACGCGGCACAGGGGGCACACGCTGGTTTTTTCAATGGCGCTGATGCGCAGGCGGGTAGGCTCCAGCTTGTTGCCCGTGCCCATGCAGCACAGGATGGGCGTGCCCGCGGCGCGCGCGCGCTCCACCAGCAGCAGCTTGGCGGACACCGTGTCAATGGCGTCGATCACATAATCGAACGCCGAAAAATCGATGCTGTCCGCCGTGCTCTGATCAAAAAACAGATTCTTTTCTTCTATATCGCACGCCGGGTTGATATCCAGCAGCCTGGCGCGCAGCACGGCCGTTTTGGGCTGTCCCACGGTGGAATGCAGCGCCACGATCTGCCGGTTGATATTGCTCAGGCTCACGGTATCGTTATCCACCAGCGTCAGGCGTCCCACGCCCGCGCGGCACAGCGCCTCGGCGCACGCGCCGCCCACGCCGCCCAGGCCGAACACCGCCACACGCGCATTCTGCAGCCGCGCCATGCGTTCATCGCCCAGCAGCAGCGCCGTGCGCTGGCGAAAATCATGCGTTAATTCCATGCTTGCCTTCCTCCTGAACGGCCGCCGTGGCCGTAAGAATGCCTAACTTTCGCGCGCCGCCCTGCGACAGTGCCTGCGCGCAGGCACGGGCCGTCGCGCCGGTGGTGCGCACATCATCCACAATCAGCAGCCGCAGGCCGCGGGCCTCGCCCGCAAGGGAGAACGCGCCCTGCACGTTGCGCAGCCTGTCCCCGCGCGCCAGGCTGGTCTGTTCGCGGGTTTCGCGCACGCGGGTAAGCAGATTCAGCACCGGCAGCCCCAGCCTTGGCGACAGGGCGCGGCACAGGATCTCCGCCTGATTGCCGCCGCGCGTGCGCTGCCTGCGGGCGTGCAGGGGCACAGGCACCAGCGCGTCATAGCGCCCCAGCGGCACGCACTGCGCCATAGCCAGCGCCAACGCATCGGCTGCCTCATCGCAATACCGATACTTGAGCTGCATCACCAATTCGCGCGCCGCGCCCCGATGGCGAAAGGCGGCGAAGCCCTCCTGCAGCCCCTCCAATCCGCCCGCCGCGCAAAAGGCGCAGCGGCCATGCTCGTCCAGCGGGGTCATGCAGCGCAGGCACACCTGATCGCGCAGCCGCAGCCGGCTCAGCCCTTCCCGGCAGGCGGGGCACAGGCAATCCTGCCCGCCGGCCCGGCGGGGATCGCCGCACAGCAGGCATAGCGCCGCGCGCGGAAACAGCGCGTTTTCCATGCACGAAAGCGCCCGCCGCATCCGCCTCCCGCCTTTCCGTTCATTTCATCTGATTATAGCACAGGCCGTGCGCGCGTTCAATGCGGCAAATCGGCGCACGCGCGCGTGAAAGAATCGACCGCGTTCATGTTTGTTTTCCACAAACGACATTTTAACCCGGTATTCTCCCGTTTATCGCGGCGCGCGGCGCGTTATCCCGCGCGTTTTGCAGGATGGCGCATTCGGAATCTCAGAATTTTCCAAAATGCTTTTAGTGATAAAATAATAGACATATAAAACAAAAATGTATTGACATTTCTGGAATAGTATGGCATAATGCATTTATCTTCAGAGTATTCCCCAATGGGGGGAGCGTTTTTTACAGGCATATTTTATCATCGCCGCGCATACCATTAAATGACGCCCGGAAAGAAACAAATAAAGGCAAGGAGACGTTGCAGCATGAGCACACGACCGGCAGAAATACGCAAGATCAAACCGCATCGCGTCAAGAAAACCTTTTATGAAACCATCGAGCCATGGTTATTTTTGCTGCCGGCGCTGTGCGTGTTCGGCGTGTTCCTGTATTTTCCCTTCTTTAAAACCCTGTATCTAAGCACCTTCCTGACCAACAAGTTCGGCCAGGCAAAAATCTTCTACGGCCTGAAAAACTACGCCGATATCCTCTACGGCAAGTACAGCCGCGAGTTCTGGAACAGCATCTGGGTGACGGTGCGGTTCGTGTTCTTCGTGGCGGGCGGCGGGCTGCTGGTGGGCCTGTGCACCAGCCTGATCACGGTGAACAAGTTTCCCGGCAAGGCGCTGGCCTCGGCCATCTACGCCATGCCCATCGCCATCGCCTCCTCCGCGGCGGCCATGAGCTTTAAAATGATCTTGCACAAGTCCATCGGCCTGCTCAACCACCTGCTGGGCACCAGCATCAACTGGCTCAGTGACACCACCTGGACCTTCCCCATCATCTGCATCCTGTCCATCTGGCTGGCCAGCGGCATCAATTTCATCTTTATCGGCGCGGGCCTGCGCAACATTCCCGAGGAGCTGTACGAAAGCGCGGCCATCGACGGCGCGGGCTACTGGAAAAAGCTGCGCAACATCACCCTGCCCTGCCTGAGCCCCACGCTGTTTTTCCAGATCATCGTCAATATCATCAACGCCTTCCAGTCCTTCACGCTGGTAAAGCTGCTCACCTCGGGCGGCCCGCAGGAGAAAACCAACCTGATCGTATACTCCATCTATCTGGATGCGTTCCGCAATTTCCGCTTCGGCACAGCCGCGGCGCGCTCCATTGTGCTGTTCGTGATCATCATGGTTATTACCCTGCTGCAATTCAGCACTGAGAAAAGGAGCGTGCATTACTGATGACACTGAGCCTGACCCGCCGCCAGCGCAAAGCCCTGGGCAAGCTGGGCGCGATCCTGATCAATCTGCCCTTTGTGTTTTTGATTATGATTCCGCTGCTCTACACCTTTATGATGAGCGTGATGCCCGCGGACGAGCTGTACTCCCGCTTCTGGCCCTCGCATGCGGATTTTTCCAGCTATCTGTCGGTATTCACCAAGACGATGATCCCCCGCCACATCCTCAATTCCTTTATCGTGGCGGGCTCGGTTACCATTTTGCAGATGATCACCTGCTCCATGGCCGCCTTTTCCTTCTCGTTCCTGGAGTTCAGGGGGCGCAACTTTGTGTTCATGTGCATCCTGGCCACCATGATGGTGCCCTGGGAGGCTACCATCATCGCCAACTACCTCACCGTGTCCACCTGGGGCTGGCTGGATAGCTACCGCGTGCTGATCCTGCCCTACGGATGCAGCGCCATGGGCGTGTTCCTGATGCGGCAGAACTACCTGACCTTCGCCAAGGAGTTGCACGAGGCCGCCAAGCTGGATGGCTGCAGCAACTGGCGCTTCCTGGCCACCATCGTCATTCCCCTGGCGCGTCCCGCGCTGGGCGCGCTGGGCGCGTATGTGTTCCTGCTGCAATGGAACCAGTACCTCTGGCCCCTGCTGGTAACCAACTCCGACCGCGTGCGCACGGTGCAGATTGGCGTATCGCAGATGTACGATATCGATTCGGAGTCCATCGCGCTGATGATGAGCGCCGTTATCGTGGTGCTGATACCCTCGCTTTCCATCTTTGTGTTCATGCAAAAGCAGCTCATCAACGGCCTGATGGCCGGCGCGGTCAAGGGCTGATTTTCCCATCGATCCGAGCGTCCGGAACAGGGCGTTCAATATAAAATATATCAAGGGAGGATTCCATCCAATGAAGAAACTCGTAGCCATGCTCCTGTGCCTTGCGATGCTGCTGTCCCTGACAGCCTTCGCCGCCGCCGAGGAAAAGACCACCGTTGTCTTCTGGTATTCGCTGGAGGGCACCAACGCCGAGTGCATCAAGCAGATCGTGGATGACTTTAACAAATCTCAGGATAAGATCTTCGTGGACGCGCAGTATCAGGGCGCCTACGACGACGCCATCAACAAGCTCAAGGCCGCCGGCATGGGCCAGCTGCCCTGCGACATCGTGCATTCCTATGAGATCGGCACCCGCTTCATCATCGACAGCGGCTGGATCGTGCCCGTGCAGGAATACATCGACAAGGACAATTGGGACACCAGCGCCATCGAGCCCAACCTCCTGGCGTACTACACGGTTGACGGCAAGATCAACTCCATGCCCTTCAACTGCTCCACGCCCCTGATGTATTATAACAAGACCGCCTTCGACGAGGCCGGCATCACCGAAATTCCCACCACCGTGGACGGCATCCTGGAAATCGCCGATAAGCTGACCGTCAAGAACCCCGACGGCAGCATCAAGCGCTACGGCTTCATCTTCTCCAACTACGGCTGGTTCTTCGAGCAGTGGGTTGGCAAGATGGGCAGAGAATATGTCAACAACGGCAACGGCCGCACCAGCTACGCCACCAAGGTGATGTTCGGTGAAAACGGCGCGGCGCTGGATATCTTCAACATGTGGAAGAAGATCTCCGAGTCCAAGGCCACCTATTATGTGGAGCGCGGCGGCACCAGCGCGGCCCGTGCGGCCTTCGTTGCCGGCGACGCGGCGATCTTCCTGGCCTCCACCGCCAACCTGGCGGGCGTTCTGGCCAACGTGGGCACCAACTTTGAAGTGGGCACCGCTTACTTCCCCTATGTAAACGCGGACGATAAGGGCGGCGTTTCCACCGGCGGCGGCACCCTGTGGATGATCAAGAGCGGCAACGAAGCCAAGGAAGCCGCGGCGTTTGAGTTCATCAAGTTCTGCGTCAACCCCGAAAACCAGGCCAAGTGGAACGCCATGACCGGCTACTTCCCCATCAACGTCCATGCGCAGGAAACCGATACCTTCAAGGCCAACATCGAAAAGTATCCCCAGTTCCAGACCGCGCTGGATCAGCTGCATGACTCCGCTCCCGAGTACGTCGGCTCCCTGCTGAGCGTGTTCCCCGAAGTGCGCCAGTACGTTGAGGACGTCACCGAGAAGGTTTGCCAGGGCACCCTGACCCCCGAAGCCGCCGTGGAAGAGCTGGTGAAGCTGGCCAACGACGCGATCGAAACCTATAACCTGGTCAACTATTAATCCCCGCTTATCAGGCGACGGCCAACATAAGCATACAGCAAGCGCCCTCCCTTCGGGGAACGCTCCGTAGGGATTTTTAATCCCGGAAAAAAGTGCGGCATAGTCGGTAGAAATATCGGCTATGCCGCTTCTTTTTCATTGGGAATTTCTACTGTGTCTTTTTCATTGGGAATTTCTACTGCGCCAATGACGTTGTAGATAATCTGAATGCGCTGCACAATCGCAAACGTCTCCTTGTCGATGATGGCCTCATGCGTGCCTTCGAAAATCTGCCATTCAGATGGATCTTTGCGCAACGTTTTCTTCTGCTTATAGGATTTGCGGTATTCCTCCTTCTTTCAGTATAAGCTTGATCATTCGTTTAGCTTGATTCTTGATCGAAATCTATATAGTTACCTTCTCCAATTCTGTTCTACCGGTGAGTTAGCCGATCAAGAAACACGGCAACGAATTGGTGCTCTTATGGCTTGGGCCGCAATGAATGATGTTTCATTCTGCGCTATTTTGGCCGCAGAAGAGCGTGCTAGCCAGTCAGGAACGACTTCGCATGCTAATCTTGAGTTAGAGCAATTTGATCGTATTTTTGAGATTTATCCATCGCAACTATGGCTGAGAGTTGCTGAGAATGAAATAGTATCAATTCCCAAGCTAAATGGAGAGCATATATCCGAAGTGACTTCATTACAGGATGATTATTCAAGCGAGTACCAAGATAATTTGTGAGCTGAGATAGTTCGTCTTCTTCAATCTGACGAATATGCTTGAGTACTGTATTTAGAAAACGCAGCAACGCTTCTTCTGAAGACTCAATTCTCTGGCAAATGGATAAACAAACGTACTCCGGGTTATACTGATCGTTATTATTCGTATAGCCTCTATTAAACCAGTGCGGGTTAAGGCGAAAGGAATACTCTTCGACCAAAGAAGACAGCCCGGCTTCAAAAAGAAGTATATCTCCGTTATCATTATTTTGCGTACAACGGCGAAGCAGTTTGCCAAATATAGAATAGATGTTTGAACGGGCAATTCTTTCTTTGCTATCAAATACAATGCTCATTCCAGCCCTCCTTACGTGAATAAAAGCGTCGTATACATGTATTGCCAATATTGGAATGAAGCAACTTTACTCCAGACTCACTCCAAAGGCTTTGGTCGTTTGTTCTGAACCTTTGTCAGCAACATCCTTTCCCATTGCCTTTTCAATTACTGCAAGAAGCCGTTTTGCCCGTGCAATAAAGTAACGGTCAAAATCATCGACAACAAAAGCTTCGTAATCGACCAGATGAGATTCTACTCTTATTTTGAGCTTCGACTCATCTATATTCGCATCTCGTATGATTTTTTTGCTGTAAACGCTGGGAGCACTTCCTCCGATGGAGCGATTCGAAGTGGGAAGTAGCGGAGTTTTGTTGACAATAGAATTCCATTTTTCGCGTTTGATACCTGACTTTGTACAGTAAGCTTCAGGGAAAATATGGTGAATGTCTGGAGATTCATCCATGCTCTTTACTAGATCCATGGTCGTACCATTCATGAAGTCCCTGCATTGTTCTCTATAGATCAGCGCCATAATACCCTTATACGCAGTACTATTTCTGGTCTGCAAGGAAAGAAGTCGCGTTGCTGAGAAGAAAGAAGCATTTACTGTTCTTACAGGAACGTTATTTCCACGAATGAGAGCAACAATGTCATCAATATCATTGGCATATCGGCTTTCGTTTGCACCTCCGTACATCTCACCCATAATGCCGCACCAAAACCATTGCGACAGGATATCTTGCGTCCTAGGCTTATCAAATTCGGTTTTTCCTATCACAGCACAAATAGCTGCGAGTGGTATTAACTGTGTGGGATAAGGTAAGTCTCTCTGCCTGAACACATATTGACTGAACAGGAATTTCCGAGCTAAACGATATCCTTCAAGAACCGCTTCTTTATTTGCTTGATATACTTCAAAGGGCAGATCGAGTATATCTTTTCTTTTACAAGTAGTCATCGTTGCTGCACAGAAATTGCTATACAGCGTTATAGTCTGGAGAAACGCTGATTCGTCTACACCGTACATTACGTCCGTATTCAGTTGCTCATGTTTTCCCCAGATCTGATCTCTGCACGATTCCCAGTCCTTGCGAAGATCATGCCCATATGTCGCATACGTCGCCGCAACCAATTCAAAAACAGTCAAAGCAACGCCGCCAGTGTTGACATTTTCAAAAACCTTGCATACTGCCTCACGCGGAGTATCTTTGTCCAGTTTTATTACCGGAAGTTTATACTTGGTTATTGTGTCGATGATTTCTTTGCGAAAACGCTTATACTTCGACATTATTTCTGGGGCGTAGCCATGGTACTCCTTGTAACTATCTGCTCAGTCTTCACGTTCGCTGCTATCAAAAATGATATTCAGCGGGAACATTTCATGCTTGAATTCCAGTTCTCGTGTTGAAATGTCAAGGACAACATCTCGATCGAAGTTTGTTTTTATTTTTCGATGGCGAACTCGATCATCCGTGCCAGCCTTTCATTGTCTTCCGGGAAGGGGCGTGTCACCAGAATGTATCATGCTTGCTATCTTGCTTTTTGCAAAGTTAAATGCTTGCTTCTGATATTTTATGTCTTTAGCAAGGGGTATGCAATACGTGCTTATATAGTGCGCTTACAACAAAATGACTCAGGCGCGTGGAATTCAGATGATGTGAACCCACGCAACCTGAGTCGCTGATACATCTTTTTTTACTCGTATACGGGGGAACTAAATGGAAAACCAAGATGATTGCTCAGCGCTTCTTCACTCACATTGCCAGAAGTGAGAAGCTACAGCCGAAACAGCACGATTATACCGCCGGTACAAGGTGTAGCACTTTCACGGTGTCCAAAGAGTCGGTATAGTCAATCACAAAGCTGACCGTATCCTCCTGCACGTCAAGCGTCAGCTCGGCTTCCGTGCCGTCCTCGGAGAGCAGACAGAGCGCATAGCCCTCCAGCAGCCCGGCGGGCAGGGTGATCTTCACCTGACCGGTGGGCTGTGTCGGCTCGCCGCCGATTTCGAAGGCGACGCTCATCAGGACGTCGCCGCTTTCCGGCGCGCCCATGCGCACGACGAGTTCGCCTTCGGGCAGACACTCGGTGAGCGCCTCCGCCTTCGCGTCCTCCACCAGCAGCAGCCGCACGGCCTCGCGCGTCTCCACGACCTCGCCGTTCTCATCGATCAGCCGGATCTCGCTGACCTCGCCGCACACGGGGCAGAGGACGAACTCCGTGCGCACATCCTCAGCCGTCAGTACAAAGCTGAACCGCACGCAATCCACCGTATGTTCATACGCGTCGCGCAGGCAGGACGCGCTGTTCGTGCCGTCGGCGTTGGGCGTCCACTCACCGTACCAGTGGCCCAGCGCGGAAACGATCTCATCCCGATAGCTGTCCTGGCAGCGGGTGCAGGTATGGGTCGTGTAGCCCTTCTTCGTGCAGGTTGGCTTCGTGGTCTTTGCGGCGTAGTCATGCCCCAGCGCGGGCTTCTCCGCATAGGTGGAGTAGTCGCAGCGGCTGCAAGTCTCATACGCATCCCAGCCGATTTCGGTGCAGCTGGCCGCCTGCGCATCGTGCGTCACGTAGTCGTGGTCCAGCGCGGACTTCTCCACGTAGGTGGTGTAGTCGCAGCGGGAGCAGGTCTCATAGGCGTCCCAGCCGATGGCGGTGCAGGTGGGAGCCTGCGCGTCGTGGGATTCGAGGGCGTGGGCGTCCGGATCAGCCTCGCCATAGCTGCTCTTGCAATCCGCGCAGTAGGCCGCGGCGGTGCAGGTGGCAGGCGTAGTCTCTGTGTGGTATGTGGATGCCCCATCGACCGTATGCCCGCAGTCAGCATAGGTGATCTTTGCCGTGTGCTGGGTCTCGGAGGTTTTCACATGGGTGGTTGTGGGCGTGCCAACGTGGTTGCCCGGGTCTTTTTCTCCGTATCTACTGCGGCATAGACCACAGTAGGCTGCGGTTTTGCAGGTGGCTTCGTCGCGTATCGTGTGCTCTGTGGGGTCTCCGTCGAACATATACCCGCAGCATTCGTACCACAACTTTGGCGTGTGCTGGGTCTCGGAGATTTTTTTTGCATCGATGGCATAGGCCTTACCTACATGGTTGTCCGGGTCTTTTTCTCCGTATCTACTGCGGCATAGACCACAGTAGGCTACGGTTTTGCAGGTAGCGGCTTCGGTCTCCTCGTGTTTGGCGGAATATGTGCGTGCTACACGCCGGCAGCCCGTGCAGGTGGCCTTCACCTTGTGCGTAGCATCATTAGTCTTACTATACGAGTACGTGTAGGGGCCTGTGTGCGCGGACTCATCTTTGTAGGACGCGTGGCAGAAATCGCACTCTCCCTCCGTCGTGCAGGTTGCGCCGCCGCCATAATGTAAAGACCAAAGCTTCGTTTTTACTGAGCAGACAGAACAGGTGAATATGCGATCTGTATGCATATCCCATGATGTTTCAATTTCCTTGGGATCCGTGATGTATTCTGTCGTGCCATTCCTATACTCCCAGCAATTGGAACAGACTCGGTAATCTGCCACCGCCATCGTCGTCGACGACGCCAGCACCAGCGTCAGCAGCACCAACAGACCAACAAACCATTTCTTCATGTTCATGCCCTCCTGTGATCTATGCTTGGATTGCGGATTGTGATCTCCCCGGCGGCGGGGGTTGCCTTATTCCGCCTGGGGCACCAGACGGATCACCCGCACGGGGGACGAAGCGCCGGAGAAGTCCAGCACGAAGGAACCATCCTGCACATCGGTCAGCTCGGCTTCCGTGCCGTCCTCGGCCAGCAGGGAAAGGGTGTAGCCCTCCAGCACCTCGGCGGGCAGGGTGAGCTTCACCTGACCGATGGGCTGCGTCAGTTTGCCGCCGATTTCAAACGCGATGCTAACGATGGTCTCGCCGCTTTGCAGCGTACCCATGCGCGCAACGAGTTCACCGCTGGGAAGCGCGCATGTCAGGGCGGCAGCCGCTGCGTTTTCAGCCAGCGTCAGACGCGTGCCGTCGCTGACATTGCCGCACACGGGGCAGAGGGTGATTGCAGCAGCCGCATCACCTGCGCCAAGCTGATACGTGCAGCTTGCGCATGCCACGGTTCTCTCGTCACCGCAGCCGCGACGGCAGGTTGCGGAATGCGTGCTGTCGGCGTTGGGCGACCATTCGCCATACCAGTGCACCAGCTTCGGAAGCAGCTCCTGAAGCGTGGTGTAGCTACAGCGGGAGCAGGCTTCGTAGGCGTCCCAGCCCATCCCACCGCAGGTGGAAGCCTGCGCGGCGTGCTGAACGAGGTCGTGAGCATCCGGGTCGGGGTCGCCGTAGTAGTTCTTGCAATCAGCGCAGTAGGCCGCAGTGGTGCAGGTCGCGGCGGTGGTTTCGGTGTGGGCTTCGTAGTCCATAGAAATGCGTTCACCGCAATATGAACAATCTATACGCAGCACATGCTGAGACTCGGAGTAATAATAAGCGGTCTTGCGCTCGCCCTCGTGGTTCGTCTTGTCCTTGTATTGCACATTGCAGATCGCGCACGTCTGCGCCGTTTTGCAGGTCGCCTTCGGCTCGGAGGTGTGGCTGCCCGTGTCCACCGCGCCGCAGCCCGGCGACTGGCATGTGCGCGTGTGGGTCG
>OLSB01001149.1_pt1 | contig 27292 bp, 28 predicted proteins | sample 1672071 | NCBI WGS metagenome assembly OLSB01 (sample SAMEA3136642, study PRJEB25190) | human gut metagenome | biome: human gut; feature: human-associated habitat; material: faeces | place: Austria | collected 2013 | reverse complement strand
ATTGCACCAAGTTGGATTACTACATAGAACATCTCCATGAACTCCGGTGTCATATCAAGCTGGAGGAACTCATCCAGTAAAATCATGTGTCCTGTACTGCTAATGGGCAACCACTCCGTAACTCCTTGCACCACACCAAAAACTACCGCTTTGATAATTTCCACAGTATCCATTTTGTTTCACCTCCAGTAATATATACAGATAATTATCTCTTTCAAAAAAGGCGGAGGGTGCCCCCTCCGCCTTTTTGCTTATTTATGAATATGCTTTTTAATGGTCTTTACAATTTCTACTTGTAGGATTGACATAAGGGACAGCCCAATGACGATCAGCCACTGTGTGCCATCCAACAAGGTCAACCGGAACGCATTTTGCAGCGCAGGAACAAGCAGAATGCACGCCATCAGAAGAGCAGATACCACGAAGGAAACGATCAACCAAGGATTGATCCCTTCTGCCCGCACCCAGATAGGCTCCGTATTGGAGCGCTGATTAAAAGCGCGAAGCATCTGCGAGAAGGCCAGCACACAGAACGCCATTGTCTGACCAGTCACATGACCTCCCAGGTCTGCGCCGATCCAGTAAGCGCAAGTGGTCATGGCCGCTACAAAGATACCCTGCGTAATAACCCGGCGAACCAGATCCTTTTCAAACAGAGTGCCTGATTTTACCGGCTTATGCTTCATAATATTCTTGCTGGCCGGATCAACACCCAGGGCCAGAGCAGGCAATGTAGCTGTAGCGAGATTTACCCACAAAATATGAACGGCTAACAAAGGTGCATCCCAGTTAAAGAGCGTGGCTACAAACAGAGTTAAGATCTCTGCAATATTACCTACCAGTAGGAATTGAATTACCTTCTGGATATTGCGGTAGACACGGCGGCCTTCCTTGATAGCATAAGCAATGGTGGTAAAACTGTCATCCAGCAAGATCATATCGGCGGCATCCTTAGCCACATCTGTGCCGGTGATACCCATCGCAACGCCGATGTCCGCCGCTTTCAGGGCAGGGGAATCGTTGACACCGTCACCCGTCATAGCCGCTACTTCACCGGTACGTTTCAAACTCTGGATGATGCGTAATTTATCCGCGGGAGATACACGGGCGAATACGGTCGTTGTTTTTACCGCATCGTCCAATTCGTCATCTGTCATCACATCCAGATCCTCGCCAGATATGACGGTATCGCCTTCTCGGTAAATATCCAATTCCTTCGCAATGGCAAGGGCTGTTACCTTATGGTCGCCGGTGATCATGATCGTTCGGATGCCAGCCTGACGGCAGGTGCGCACAGAGTCAGCCACCTCTTTTCGAGGCGGGTCGATCATTCCAGTCACACCCACAAAAGTCATGTCAAATTCCACATTCTCATCATCATCTGTGGGCAGTGCCGTGAGGGTACGCATGGCAAAGCCCAGCACACGCAAGGCGTCCTCCGACATGGATAGGCAAAGTTTTGTAATGTTTTCTTTGTCAGCCTCCGTGATGGGCCGCACACCTTCCGAAGTCAGAATATGGGTACACAGGGGCAACATTTCATCCACCGCGCCCTTGGTATAAGAAATCCACTTCTCATTGATGCGGTGAACAGTGGTCATCCTTTTACGCTCGGAATCAAAAGGCTGCTCAAAAAAGCGGGGATATTCATCCTCCAGGGCTTCATGGTCGATTCCAAACGTCTGTGCCAGATAGATCAGCGCACCCTCTGTGGGATCGCCGATGATTTCTCCCTTTCTATCCGGGTCAAGGCTGGCGTCATTACAGAGAGCTGCTGCATAAACCAATTCTTTATATACCGCAGGATGCTGCTTGGCGGCACTTTCAATCGGGGTTGTTGTGCCGTTTTCAAAATCTCCGTTGACCGCAATATGTGTTACCGTCATCTTATTGAGTGTAAGAGTACCGGTTTTATCGGAACAAATAACGGTGGCGCTGCCCAGGGTTTCCACTGCGGGCAATTTACGAATCAGTGCGTTTTTCTTAGCCATGCGCTGCACGCCCAGCGCCATCACAATCGTGGCTGTGGCAGGCAGTCCTTCGGGGATGATAGAAATTGCAAGCGAAATTGCAACCAAGAACTGCGGAATCAGCGGGCGCTGATAGAAAGCGCCGATGGCAAAGATCAGGGCACAGACGATTAGTCCAACAATGGTCAGTGTCTTACCAACTGCGTTCAGCTTTCGCTTTAAGGGCGTATCCGTATCGTCCTGATTGTCCAGCATACCGGCGATGTTGCCAACCTCGGTATCCATACCAGTGGCTACCACAACGCCGGTTGCCCGCCCATATGTGACAATGGCGGAAGTGTATGCCATATTACTGCGGTCACCCAAAGGGCAGTCTTCCGGCAGTATATCTTCCGCTTCTTTTTCAGATGGGACGGATTCGCCCGTCAAAGAAGCCTCCTGCACCTTCAAGTTGGCGGAATCTATCAGGCGTAAGTCCGCCGGAACCATATCTCCATCGCCAAGCATCACAACGTCACCCACTACCAACTCGCTGGCGGGTATAACGCTCTCCTCCCCCTGGCGCAAAACCCGAGCCGTTGGGGCACTCATATTGCGCAGAGCTTCCAGAGAGGACTGTGCTTTCTTTTCCTGCACAATACCGATGACGGCGTTGACGATTACAATAATAAAGATTACCGCCGCCTCTGTCCACTCCTGTAAAATTGCGGAAAAAGCTGCCGCGCCGATGAGGATAAGTACCATCGGGTCAATGATCTGCGCTTTCAGCATTTGTAGAATGGTTTTGGGCGGTTTCGAGCGCAGTTCATTGCGCCCATATTTTTTCAGCCTTTCGGCAGCCTCGGCATCACCTAATCCTTCCTCGGAGGTATGTAAAGTTTCATAGACCTCCGTAAGTTTCCGTGCGTGCCAAGGCGTCTGTCTGTGTCGATCCATAATGGATCAATCACTCCTTTCTTTGATAAAATTTATATTCTGACCGCCTTTCAGCGGTGGTCAGCAAAAAGAAACACAAAAAGGCATAGCCTGCTATCTAAATGCTTAGACGCAGGTTATGCCTATATATAAAAACGTATTCAGTTTACAATAAGTGTTACTTCGGTCAGCGTCGCTACTGTCGGCGTCGTCCATGGTTGATCTTCCAATTCCTTTCTTTGACGTGTTGTTTTATAGGATACAGGAGATGTTGTAAAAAGTCAATAGGTAAAATGTGATTTGGTGTATTGCATACATTTCATCTAAAGAGAGCGGTTTATAGCCGCAGAATAAACAGAGGGCCCCCCGCTTTTGCGGCGGAGTTCTATGCCCCAGAATTATTCAAATTTCCTGTCGTACAACAGCGCCGCGATCAACACCACAAAGCAGGAACCTGCATAGTTACCACTCCTTGTGCCACCTTAGGTGGAGGTGGGAGTATGACATGAGGATGGAAGAAGCCTGTACGGCACTTCCGTCCTTTTTTGTGGAATAATGAGGCTTCTTTGAATTCATCACTTGACATTGTGGCAAAGACCTGATGACCATTGACGAGGTGCGAAAACTGGACACCCATAAAGCGATCTTGTTTATACGAGGGGAAGATCCTGTACTGGACAAAAAGTACAACATCAAGCGCCATCCCAACATTAAGCTGACGACGGACGGTAAGGCAAAGCCTTATATCCACAAGCCGCTGGGCGCGCCGGATTATGCGCTGCCGGATCTGCCCTATGCGTTCAAATCACTGGACGATTATGATTTTATTGACGTGGAGGAACTTGAACATGAATTATCTGAAAAAGAAAAAGATTTCAAACCCGACAAGACTGAGTAAGGTGAAAAAATGCTATTGGACGGCGGCTGGTGCTGCCGTCCTCTGCCTCTGCTGCACCACGCCCGCGATGGCGGCGGGCGGCGATCCGCTGGATATTGTCAATAACCTTTCCAATTTTATCTTCAGCATCATCAAGGCGCTTGGCGTGATCATTCTCGGCTGGGGCATCGTGCAGGTGGGTATGTCGATCCAGTCCCACGATGCCAGCCAGAGAACGCAGGGCTTCCTCTGCCTGTTTGGTGGCCTGATGATCGCCTTTGCAAAGGAAATTCTGACCGCCATCGGCGCGATCTGATAAAAAGAGCCGGGAGATACTGCCTTGCGGCGGATCTCCCGGCTCCTTTGCGGGAGGTGATTTTCATTTGGATAATAACTGGATCGTAGAAAACCTGACCAACGCCTTTGGCGTTTGGAACAGTAAAATGACGGAAATGTGGTCGCTGCTGACGGAATCGCCCCAGACCTTCAAGGGTGGCACCATCTGGCAGACCATTGTGACCATCAACGGCGGGATGCAGGCCATCGGCTATGGGCTGCTGGTGCTGTTCTTTGCCATCGGTATTTTTCGCAGCGCTTCCGGCTTTCGGGACTTTCAAAGGCCGGAGCATCTGCTGCGGCACTTTATCTACTTTGTGCTGGCAAAGCTGGGTATCACCTACGGTATGGACCTGCTGGTAAATATATTTGATGTGTGCAGCGGCATTGTGGCAACGGCGGCGGGCAGCGTAGGCGGTTTGACCGGCGCGTCCGTGGCGCTGCCGCAGGAGATCGCAGACGCCATTGGTGATGTTGGCTTTTTGGCGAGTATCCCGCTTTGGCTGGTGACGCTGCTGGGAAGCCTGATGATCACAGTGCTGGCGTTCATTATGATCCTCACCGTCTATGGGCGCTTTTTTAAGATTTATATGTACGCTGCGCTCTCGCCTGTGGCACTGGCATCCTTTGCCGGTGAGGGCACATCCCATTTTGGCAAGGCGTTCCTGCGGAGCTATGTGGGCGTGTGCATGGAAGGGGCGGTGATCGTACTTGCCTGCATCATCTTTTCGGCCTTTTCCTCCAGCGGTACGCCGGTGGTGGATAGCAGTGCGTCCGTGGTGACGCAGGTGTGGAGCTATTTGGGCGAGGTCATATTCAATCTGCTGGTGCTGGTGGGACTGGTGAAGTCCGCTGACCATATTGCAAAGGAAATGCTTGGATTATAAAGGAGACGTTTATGGATAATTACCGTGAGAAGATCGTCCGTATCGTGGAGCGAGAGCTGAAACGAACGGAAGAGTATCAGCAAAGACGCGACGAGTACGGCAACGAGGAGTACATTTTGGGCTGTATCATGGTTAAGGGCGATGCTTTTCCGAAAGAGGTGATCGCTCATGCATTTGTTGAGGATATGGGGCTTGAGCTTCAATTTCAGATTTGGAGAGACGAGCCGCGAATCAGGCAGAAGCAGGCCATGTGGTATGACTTGACCTTGTTTGATGTGGAAGGAGACTTCTTTGGAAAACTGGAGCAAGGATACTTGATTTTATCGGTATCTGATCTTTTCCATTGCACCGCTTGGAATGCAACGGAATATCTGGCTGATGAGCAGAATCGAGATAAGGAAAATTCCTGCTGGAAGGGAATGCAAAAGTATCTGAACTATTGTAAAAAGCACGGCATCACAAGAAATTATCTGGTGAAAAAAGAAGAGTACGACGGAATAGATGCTATGAAGTTTTACGACAAGTCAGCCGTTGCCAAATTTGAGAAGAACAGAAAAACGCAGGATCGGTGCCGCTGACGAGGATTAAAACTATACATTTTATTAAATAGACAGGAAAAGCAAGTAGCCCATCGCTACTTGCTTTTCTTTTTTAGGAGATTGATTATGGAAATCAAAATCAACAAGGAAATTCGTGCCTACCGTGAAACGCTCTTTTTCGGCCTGTCCGTGCGGCAATTTGTCTGTTCCGTTTTGGCGGTGGGCGTTGCTGTAACGCTGTATTTCAGCTTGAGCCGCGTGCTGGATCGTGAAACGGTAAGCTGGGTGTGCATCGTTGGCGCGGCCCCTGTGGCCGCTGCCGGTTTTTTTCAGTACAACGGTCTCACGTTGGAACGGTTTTTATGGGCATGGCTGAAATCAGAGGTCATCATGGCAGGCAAGCGTGTCTGGAAAGCGGAAAACTACTATGAAGAAGCGATGAAACGTGAGGTGAAGAAACATTGATCCTTTTCAAGCATCGGCGCAGCGCGGAACGGGACGCCTTTTCCGTTCCCCGCAGCGTCCAGAAATCCATTCCCATCAAACGTATTTATCAAGACGGCGTGTTTCAGGTAAGCGGCAAGTTTTCAAAAACTTGGCGCTTTTTTGATGTCAATTATGCCGTGGCCTCCCCGGAAAAGCAGCGGGAACTCTTTATGACCTACTGCTCCTTCCTGAACTCGCTGCCCATCGGAGCCACGGCAAAGATCACGCTCTTTAACCGTCAGCTCAATCAAAAGGACTTCGGTCGGACACTGCTCATGCCCATGCAGGGCGACCGCCGTGACCTCTACCGGAACGAGTATAACGCGCTTGTTTTGGGCAAGGCGGCGGAGAGCAACAATCTCATTCAGGAGAAGTACATCACCGTTTCGGCGGAGAAGAAAAGCGTGGAGGAGGCCCGCGCATTCTTCTCCCGTGTTGGAACTGATCTCACTACGGGACTTTCCCGTATGTCCTCCAGCGTCCGTGAGATCACGGTCAATGACCGTCTGCGGCTTCTGCATGACTTCTATCGTCCCGGCGAGGAACAGCTATTCCGGTTCAATTTGGAGGACACCATGCGAAGGGGCCATGACTTCCGGGACTGCATCGCCCCGGACTGTATTTCCTTTCAAAAAAATCACTATGAGTTGGGCAATCATGTGGGCCGTACCCTGTTCCTGCGGGAATATGCCAGCTTTATTTCCGACGAGATGATCACGGAACTGATGGACTATCCCCGAAACATGATGCTCTCCATCGACATTATCCCCGTGGCGATGGACGAAGCGGTGAGCGATATTCGCAAGCGCATTATGTCCGTGGAATCGGATATTACCCGCTGGCAGCAGCGGCAGAATCAGAGCAACAATTTTACCGCCAATATCCCCTATGACTTGGAGCAGATGCGGAGCGAAACGAAGGAGTTTATGGACGACCTCATGAGCCGCGACCAGCGCATGATGCTGGCTTTGGTGACGCTGACGCACCTGGCAGATAACCTTGAACAGCTTGACCAGGACACCGAAGCCCTGCAAGCCATTGGGCGGGCGCGGGGCTGTCAGTTTAACATTCTGCGCTACCAGCAGGAGGACGCACTGAACACGGTGCTGCCCCTCGGTCTCAAGCGCATTGACGCCACCCGTACACTGACCACGGAATGTACCGCTGTCCTTATGCCGTTCAAGTCGCAGGAAATTCAGGACGCAGGCGGTATCTACTACGGTGTCAACGCCGTATCGCATAACCTCATCGTCTGCAACCGCGGAAACCTGCTCAACGGCAACGGCTTTATTACCGGCGTGTCCGGCTCCGGTAAATCCATGGCTGCGAAGCAGGAAATGACGGCGCTGGCTCTTTCCACCGACCACGATATTATCATCGTAGACCCGGAGCGTGAATATGGCGAGTTGGTGAGGGCATTGGGCGGCGAGGTCATCACCATCTCTGCCGCTGACCCAAACGGCTGCCACATCAACGCGCTGGATTTGTCCGAGGGGTATGGCGATGGCAGGGAGCCGTTGGTGATGAAGTCTGAGTTTATCATGTCACTGTATGAGCAGCTCATGGGTGCGGATAAGATCGAGCCGCAGGAGAAGTCCATCATTGACCGAAGTGTGGGCAACATCTACCGGGAGTATTTGAAAAACTATCAGGGCGAGCCGCCTACGCTGAAAAATCTTTACGATGATCTGATGAAGCAGGTCAACCCGGAGGCGCACCGCATTGCGTTGGCGCTGGAGCTGTTCACGGTGGGCAGTCTGAATGTGTTTTCCCACCAGACCAATATCAACACAAAAAGCCGCATCCTCTGCTTTGACATTCAGGACTTGGGCGAAAATCTGAAATCGGTGGGCCTGCTGGTGATGCTGGACGCCATCTATAACCGCGTCATTCAGAACCGCAGAGAGGGAAAATACACCCATGTCTACATCGATGAGATCTATCTGTTCTTCGCCAACGGGAGCGGCAGCGGACACAGCATTACCAATTACAGCAGCGAGTTCCTATACAAATGTTGGAAGCGGTTCCGTAAATACGGTGCGACACTCACCGGCATTACACAAAATGTGGAGGAATGTCTACTGTCCAATACGGCGCGGATGATGTTCGCAAACTCCGAGTTCCTGTTGATGCTCAATCAGGCCACCACCGACCGGGAGCAGCTTGCCCGCCTGCTGGGTGCGTCGGATACGCAGATGAGCTATGTAGACAATGCCCCGGCTGGCCACGGGCTCATCAAGGTGGGCGGAGCCATTGTGCCTTTCGCCAATGAGCTGCCCAAAAATACGGAACTGTACCGCTTAATGTCAACCAAGCCCGGTGAGGAGTGACGCCATGCGGGACTTGAAGATCAGACCCGGCATGGACACGCCAAAGGCAAAGTTGAAGAACCCCGCGCCTAAAGACGCCGATTCCCTTCTGAAACAGCACATGGACAAGCGGCAGCGGGAAAAGGAGCCGGAAAGCCGCGATCCCGTGCGTTACGCCACCGACCGCGTGGAGAAAAATATGCGCCGTGGTGCAGCTGGAGCGGCGGATACCTCGCGGCGTATGATAAAGCATTATCAGGAGCAGAAACGGCAAGGTAGGAATAGTGCGTCAGAAAGCCGTACTGCGTCAGAAACGCTCGAAACCACGAACCGCGTGACACCGGCAGGAAGAAACTTGCCCGATACGCCGCAATCACACGCTGCACGAAACGAAGTCGGAAATCAGACCGTACCTCCGCAAAATCGCGGAGGTACAAAAAGCGCAAATGCCGCCCCGCAGGAGCGTGGGCGGCAAAAAGCTGCGCAGGACGCGAAAGCCGCCTATGGGCGGAACCTTGCCGAGAAAAGAACAGCAGAGCGGCACATTGTACCTCCACCGTCCGACCGTGGAGGTACAATGACCACTCCGCAGAAAGGCAATTCGGGGGCATCGGCCAAGGGCAGTCCTGCCCCCAAGAGCGGACAGGCCATGACCAAGGCCACGCGCACCATGCGTGTTCGACCAACTGACCACGCAGCGCCGAACAATGCAATCATCACGCACCGCGCAAGGGCGGCGGCGCAGAGAAAGGCGCAGCGGAAGATGCTTCAGGAATCCGCGCAGAGCGGCGGAAGGGCTTCCAAAAAGCTGGGCAGCGTGGCAGTCCAGGCAGTGAAAGAAATCGGGAAAGGAGTGGCATCTGCGGTCAGCTCGATCCTGTCGGCAGGCGGCGGTGCGGTGGTGCTGGTGCTGATACTGACGGTGATCCTTGTGGCGGCAATCGTGGCGTCCCCCTTCGGTATCCTCTTTTCCAACGAGAGCCGGGAGGCGGGCGTTGTGCCGATCTCCGCTGCGGTGGCGCAGGTCAATTATGAGTATAACGAGCGGTTGGAGGAATTGCAAACAGCGGACAGCTACGACTCCATCTCCGTGACCGGGCAGTCTGCCGATTGGGTGGAGGTGCTGGCGGTGTTCGCGGTAAAGGTGGCAGGCAGTAACGATGCGGATGCCGCGGACGTGGCCACCATGGACACCGACCGCATTGCCCGCCTGAAAGCGGCCTTTTGGGATATGACTACCATAGCCCACCGCATTGAGGTCATTCATCATCCAGGCAGCGGCGAGGGCGATGACGGCTGGACGGAGAAAAACCTCTATATCACCGTTACCGCAAAAACGGCAGAGGAGATGAAAACCGAGTATCATTTCAACCGTAACCAAATCGCAGCGCTGGACGAGCTGCTGGAGCAGCGGGATCTCCTGCGAGAACTGATCGAGGATGCGTACTCCGTCAGCGGGGACACGGCAGCGCTTATCCGCAGTCTGCCGGAGGATCTGTCACCGGAGCGCGAAGCGGTGGTACGCGCCGCCTGTTCTCTTGTCGGCAAGGTGAATTATTTTTGGGGAGGAAAATCCCTTGTGATCGGCTGGGACGCCCGGTGGGGCGAGCTGCGGCAGGTCACGGCGGCAGGCAGCTCCACCACCGGTACTTACCGGCCCTACGGTTTAGATTGCAGTGGCTTTGTCGATTGGGTGTTCTACAATCAGTCTGGCAGCAGCTATGTCATCGGCCACGGCGGTGGAGCCACCATGCAGCACAGCTATTGCACCGATATTTCGTGGGCGGACGCACAGCCCGGTGACTTGGTGTTCTACCCGGATAATTCCCATGTGGGCATCGTTGGCGGCAGGGACGCAAACGGAGAGCTGCTGATCATTCACTGCGCCAGCGGATATAATAATGTGGTCATTACCGGCAAGGAGGGCTTTACCTCGGTTGGTAGGCCACAATACTACGGCGAGTAGATAGATGAGATGCTTTTATTGCGCATGAGATTGTGCGATATAGAGTGTGGTATAGGAATTGCTATGAGCAAGGAAAGCGCCCCCGGTTAGGGGACGCTTTCCTTACCAGTTACAAAATCTCTTCTTTTCATGTCCCAGCACTGACGGCCATTTGGATAGTATGGTTGACATTGATCTTTTGAAAGCAAAAGGTTGCAGGTAGATGTGGGAACAGCATACAGCGATGACTTTTCCATATTAATGCCATATGCGTCGAGAGCGTGGTGAAACTCAGAAACTTCTTCTTCTGTTAATCTTGGATCGAGTATGAGCTTTTCAATGAAACCATTTCCTAACAAAGGCAAATGCAACCCTGATGAGTCAGAAGTTATTCCCAATTCATTTGTTGGGTGGAATTCTAGATAATTTGGGGCACAAAGTAAAAAGCGAATTTCCTTTTCGTGCGCAAATGCGTTGCGCTTAATATACGAAGGAACCATATATTCTGGGTATTGATATGATTTATCATCAAAAAATACATTGCCATCTATATTTTCATATCTGACAGGGCCAATGAAACCGTCTACAAAATTCGGGGCGATTAGAAATGCAAAAAAATCTATTGATTGAAACAACTTCCTGATTGTTGTTTGAATAGCGATGCCATCCTTATAGTAAGAGTAGATTCGCCACATCGCATCAGAATCTATATCATCAGTCCAGCAAGTTCCGTACAAATCTTTTTGAGAAATATTCGCCAACTCTATTTTTGAGTAGCTTACATCTTTTCCTGTGCTTTTCCAAAACTTTGATGGTACTTCCCATGTGTCATCCCACAAAGCAACTTTTCGGAAGTATAGCGTATTTGTCTGTAACAACTGCTCTAAGTGCTTCTTGGGCATAATTCTGTATAGCGGTGCATCGACATCTAGGTCACTGTGCGCAGCAAAGAAACCGTTCATGTGCATGATCATTTTATTCACCTACTTATAAAGATCTTTATTAAAAGCGTAGCGCTTACTATAAAGAAAATCAAGAGGAACATTTGTATAACATTAGAAAGTGCTGGTTCAAGTGGTGAAGTGATGGTGAGTAAATGAATCACCTGCTAAGAAAAAATTCTAGTTTTGTGTTGCAAAATATGCGTGCGAGCGTCTTTATTTATAAATAGCAGATGAAGCGTTATGCTGTAAAAAAAGGAAGGCGATACCGATGCAGCATTGAGAGTATTTTGAGAATCAGAAGATTAGGATTACGGTGTACTAAAGAAAGGAGTTTCAAAATGAAAAAAATTATCAGCCTGATACTTGCAATGGCAATGTGCTTATCGCTGTGTGTACAGACATTTGCAAAAGAAAATGATGGCGTAAATGTAGAGAACGTACCTGAGATGATGGGGATTTTGAGAACGGATGATGGCAAAGAATATACGATCAAGGGAGTGCTTGTGTCCGTGGCCCCGATGAGCCGAGCGGCTAACGACGCGTGTAGTGCAACATATCGATATGATTTGCCGGTATCACCGCAAGCGAATGGCTCGACGACTGAAAGCGATCATGATGGCGCTGCTGCCTCAACTGTTTATTTGACTATTCACTATACGCATAGAAACACGCCGACGGAATATCTTTTAACTCGAGTGTCGGGGTACTGGGAAATTAGCGCTCAAAAAGTATCGGTGGAGTCCGCAAAACTATCCTATGGTTGTTCGGGAACATTCCCCAGTCCTACTACACAGAGCGTCACAGATATCTCTGTTAACAATTATTTTGACATCAGCACTGGTTTTACAGATTATGTAGTTCCTGATGTCCTTGCGGTTATGGGAGCCAATTTGACGGTGAATTACCTAATGGGAACATCTAGAAGATGGTCGTTTACCTTGACTAATAACCTTTTCAATAACATGGTGTAATGAGAGTAATATTTAACAGGGAAAGTCAGAGAATTATTCTATGAAAAGCAAAAAGGTTATCTATTGGCTATGCGGCCTTGTTATTGTGATGTCAATCGGACTGGGATTGTATGTCCATTTTGAACTTCAACCACTCCAGTCACCACAATATAGGATTACTGAAATAGAACTTATAAATGCTTTGGGGGGTAAACCGGCACTTTGGCTCTGTATCGGAATTGTTATAGCAGTAACTTTTTTCCGTGCTCAGAAAAGTCAAAAAGCGGCGAATATTTGCCTGGGCCTTGGGGCCATTATCATACTTGCGTATTGTGTGATGCTCGTATTTTACTGCGCAGGGAGTTATGTGAGTCAATTGATATGGATTTCAAAAAATGCAGGCGTGTTTATCATTCCAGGTATATTGATAGGGGTATCGTTTGGTAGTAAACTTAGCTAATTTTATCGAATATTTTGCTACTCCTATTTCTGGACAGGTTACTTTTCAAAGGCAAGGGTATGAAAGCGACCTTGCTTTTGCTATGGATGCGAAGTGCGGGATGTATCAAAGCAGCCCCGGAGAAAGGACTCCTTTCTTCGGGGCTGCTTTTTGCGCTGTAATTGGGGGCTGTATGTCTTTGCACTTTAGATGCCATAACATTTGCTTTTGTAGGATAACTCGGTACTGTTGTTATGGCTAAACACTATAGCATTGAATCAGCCAATAATAAGTTTTCTGTGAAAGCGCTTTAGGTAATAAGCATTTCGCTTTAGTTGCATAATGGCGAGATTGAAAACAGTGGTTTTAATTGAATAGGAGGGACTAAAGAGCCCCTCCTATTCAATTAAGTTGTGTCGTAATCTTACACGTTACCTATTTAACAACAACCCAAAAGGCTTGAAAACTGTTCCGAGTAACAGTATGGCTGTCATTTTCAAGCCATGAAATCAGCGCGTCTTCGTCGGTTCCATTGACTCTTGCAAAGTACGCAATTAGCCATCCTTCTACTAGCCAGTATGCACAAGGATCACTAACCTCAAGCGTACCATTGTCAATTTGTTCAAGCAGATTATCGACATCAATGTCCATGATCTCGACATATTTTGCTTCGTTACCGTTTTTGTCTACAAAGTCGAATGATAACTCATCTGATAGTTCATCGAAGTCAGTAGCCTTAACCTTATGTAATGTAGAAAGATCGATAGACGCTGACTGCTGTTTATGTCCTCCGCAACCTGATAGGCAAATAAATAGAAAGAATATTACGACAACCCAATATTTTTTTCGATATTTCATCTGTAGTGTATCTTTCATACAAACTTGGTTATGAAGCTTCCGGTGACAGTCTGATAGCATACATATCTGCTCGCAGCTACGCGCCCAGCTTTGACCTTGAAGAAGTTCATATATATGTCTACTTCTACGATCTGAAAGCTTGTCCAAGCAAAGGCGGTTACGGTATGATCTTCATACTGATCACTGTGCCAAATACTAAGCAAAATTGGACGCCCGTTAGAAATTTCGGATGTTCCTGTCGACCAAGTTAGCATAGAGCTACTGATTGACTTGCCTAGATTATAGTAGGCGGCGCACTCTCTTGCAAAAGGTGCCAAATTACCCAAGTCAATGTAATAGTTCCACTCTAGTTCGCCGTCATCATTATACTCGAGGGTTGCATAGCCCTTATCACGAGCAATTTGCTCACAGTGTGAGGCTATTGTGTTGTACGAATATGAGGGTAAATAGTAGTGAATAATAGCTGCAACTCCATATACGGCACATGCGTTCCACTCTTTGATTCTATACCCGTAAATGGAGTTATCGCCGATATTGTAGTAGCCAGCGTTTTTAATGGTTTTATTAGGATAACGTGTTTCTAAGTATTCGATTGGATCCACAATTCCATTATCCTCGTCATGGGTACTCACGGAAGGAATCAAACCATACTGCTTAATTAACTCGATGTATTTAACTGCGTTTTGATAGTTAGATAGCTCGCTACTATTCTCACTCATTACCACAGGTACATCCATTTTGGACGTACTGTAATTAAGCGGGCCATAATAATAAATGCGGGAATCCGAGTTATTAGCAAGATGAGACCTTGAAACGGATTCTGTATTTAATCCATCACTAATATCTATCGATTCCGTGTCAGAATATTCTTGAATCAGCGGCTCATATAGATTTGTAGAGACAATAATGTAGCCTGCATTTGTACTCCCGTTTTTTAAGTTAATACAATATGCACACACTTCATCGCTGTTGTTGTACATCGGGATGATATTGTCAACGGTTGTCTTTCGATTCCATTCGCTTTCGCCGATATTTGCCCAAACAAAAAGCATTGCAATTGTGACAGCGATATCCTCGTCAACTTCATGTTCTTCTGGTGTATAAGTTGCTGCCGCGGAGATTGGAGAAAAGGTCAAAATGAGTGCCATTGCAAGGAAGAAACTCAACAATCTTTTCCGTGTGATATGACGCATAAACAATACCTCCTAATTATTAGATAGCAGTGATTAAATTCCGAGTTGAATATTATGATGCACGACTGGTGTGATATTTTTTGATGACAAGATCATTAAATTATTGAGTCGCTTGAGCAGTAGTAGAGATAAACTTCTTCTAAACTAATGTCGGATGCTGGTTCAAACTCTGCAGGAAGTTGATCACCTACTAACCGCAGTAATTGTCCGGCCTGTTGCTGCAACAACAGGCCAAGGCCGTATTGCTGCTGATACGCTTCTGCTTCTTCCTCTGTACAAAGCCGTTGAGCTACTTTGCTTTCAATAGAAGAAATAAGTTCCGCAGCTGTTCCTGCCTTTAATAAGTTCCCTTTGTTCATCAGCAACACTTGATTGGCGATACATTCTATATCACTGACAATATGGGTGGCCAACAGGACAATGTGATTTTGGGCGACTCGGGCAATCAGGCTTCGGATTCGCACTCGTTCATAAGGATCTACTCCAGCGGTTGGTTCATCCAAGATCAGCAGTGGTGGATTGCCGAGCATAGCCTGAGCCAGCAGTGCACGCTGACGCATACCACAGGAAAAATGGCCTAATTTCTGGTTTGCAGAGGTAGACAAATCTACCTCTGTCAGCAGATGCTCCGTTCTTTGCTTTAGAACCTTGCTGGGCAGGCCTTTTAATTTCCCCATATAGTAGAGAAATTCTGTGGCTGTCATCTGAGGGTAATAACCTTGAACTTGGGGCATATAGCCGACCTTTGCCCGGTACTCCCGCCCCAATTTCAGAATATCAACACCGTCCCACAAGATCTCCCCGGAGTCTCGTCGCACGGTATCGGTCAAAAGCCCGAAGAGTGTGCTTTTTCCAGCACCATTTGCCCCCAAAATCCCATAGATTCCAGGGGCGAACTCGTAGGTAAACTGTGACAGCGCACAGACTTTCCCATAGTTTTTTGTTAATCCCTTGATCGTCAATTTCATCCGCGATACCTCCGCCACTGATGCCGCGAAGCGGCCAGCGCAGCTGCGCCCATAGCAATCCAGAGTCCAAGACAAAGAGCGTCTGTCCAGTGAATAGCCAAGCCATTCCCCATGAGTTTCACTGCCCAGGACACGTATTCAAGGAAAGAAACATCCATCTGAGTCAGCAGAGTGGGAAACAAAAGCACAAGAACGCTTATCCCAGCAGCTGGAAGCAAGGAAGAAAATATGGAGGATATCCACATCACCACGCTGCCAGCTGACAAAAGTCCCGCCAAACGGAAGCCATAGAAACTTAGCAGATATGCCAGTAATGAACCACTCCCCAAGCGGGAGTCCCAATGGTGCAGACTGGCTGCATTGGATAAGCAGACGTCCCAAGAACCACCGAGGCGTTGAAACAGAAACAGCTCATGCCAGCTCCAAGCAAGCCAGATAACAGCGGATACGCAGAGAACGAGTATGACTTTCCATCGCCAGAGGGTATTACGTCCCGTTGGAGTGCTGAGTAACACCAACTCCATACCATAACGTCGTTCCAGCCAGAAGACACCGGGAATCGTCAGGCATAGGGCTAACAGGGCGGCACAGGCGGATGCAAGTCGAAAATTTGCACCTGTCTCACCGTAAATCTGATCAAAGGGCAGCTCATTCACCAATTTCAGCCCTTTTTCCCCTGCGGTTTGCAAATCCAGTAGTTCCTCGTACCGTATGCTCAACTCGTCTAACGCCCAGCACCGCGCCGCATAATATTCCAGGAAAAGAGCCTTGCTCTCATCTTCCGATGCTTCGGCATAGATTTGTGCGGCACCTTGTCTGTCAATTTTAATCTGTACCAGCACTTCCTTGTCTACCGGCCCTGCATAGGTACAGACGTACTGGGTTAGTTGGGATTCCTGCATACTCTGAGATATAGGAGGTGCCATCTGTGTCTGCAGAAATACCACAGCTACTGCTAAGAAGAGCAGTCCGCCGCTGTACAGCAGAAGCTTTTTCGCCTCATATACCAACGCTGGCTTGGGGCGGCAAGATAAATGCACCCTGTTGGCCAAGGCGTAGAAAGCCTTGGCCACAGTGCCATTTTTTCGATTCCCCAAGGCGAAATGAACAGAAAGCAAGATCACGGTAGAACAGGCTAAGATCAGCGTTGCCAAAATGATGGAAAGAGCAGTTCGCTCTCGTACTGGGAAACCAAATAAATTATAGTTCAGATAGCGTTCTGCTGCTTCTGCCGGAAAGAGTAGGCGGAAAAGATTAAAGCCAGACAGAGGATACAGAGCATCGTTTACCCCATACCGCTGAATCCAGTTGTACTCTAGGAATAAAATTCCGCCGCATAGGGTTAGCCCGACTGGAAGAGATGGCATCCGAGACAGAACCAGCCACAGTAGTAGTCCGATGGCCCAGAGTCCTGCCGCACTGAATAATAAATACCAAAGTAAGAAGACTCCTACCGTAGTTGGAGCTGCCCAGTGCTGGAGAAGCGGTATGGATTGCACAGGAGCGTTTAACGCTATCGGCTGTTGGTAGAGCAGCATCCCCAGCAAAAACATTCCACCCTGCATCAACACTGTAGTCACAACCGCGGACACAGCGACTGCACCAATCCTCCATCCGGCCAGAGTTTCCCTGCCGCTGGCGCAGCTTTGTTCCAGGGCTTCCAGCCCCAGCCTCTTAGGTTCCACAATTAGTGCGATAGTTACCATCATTAAAAACAGACTGAAAACCATGGCAACATGGTTCTCCAATACCGACTCAATCACATCGCATGGTAACAGTTTTAGATGTATTTCTGTCGTTGATAGATAGTCTGCTTCCGTCCGATCTGCGTTGCGGTATACAAAGGTGTTGGAATCAGAGAACATTGGGCTGCGTCGGATGGCGGCAGCCTGCGTCGACACCGACTGCACAAACTCAGCATAGCCCATCTGATAAACCAGCCGATCTATCCAGCGGGCCACCGACTCTTGAGCAGCAATGTCCAACTCTGGCGCAGTTTCGCTCCGCACGGCGTGGAGCATTTCATCCAGATTTTCGTACTGCTCCCGATAGCGGTTCAGTATTTCCTCGTCTATTTGCCCTTGCCATTCTTCCAACTGGACTAGCATCCTTGCAGTATTCCATCCCTGCAAGGTCTGGTTTTCCCGCTCTAACAGAGCAAGGCCGTCTTCGGGGGAAACAACAGAAAGAATCTGCGTCCATTGATTTGTATGCTCCCTGTAAGCGAGCACCGAACTACCCACCCGAGAGGATTGAGCCGTTGCGTAAATGACCAGACTAAACAAAAGAGACAGAGCCGCAGTTCCCAGCCAGATTCGGTTGAGAAAAATCCTTTTCCATTCTGACATCGCAATTACTCAACAGGGAGCATCTTAGCCGAATTGGAGGCTATAGCGGATTTTTCTATATACCAAGCTGGATGACAGGAGTGTGTACTGTCATCATAGAAGAAGACGTAATCCGGGGTAGAAAGGAGGAACATGGCATTTCCTACTTCCTGTGTCATGGGAATGAACTGCTGCAAATTTCCATGAAAATCATATACCATGATCCCCCTGCCCTCCGCCGGGACGGTGCCCTGATAATCCATATAGCGAATCGCGTTTGTCAGATAGAGATACTGGTCATCATAAGCTGTAGCACCGTACTCCAAAACAGGGTCTAAATCCCGGTACTTTACTATAGATTTTTCCTCTATATCCATGGAATAGATTCCTTCGCCGGTCACTGTCCAATAGAGCACATTGTCCTGCATGGTAAAGCTGTTATTTATATCCCAGCCTTCCACAAGGGGGACTGCACTTTGCTTCGAGAGATCATAACCCAATAGAGTATTTGTTCCTGCGGCGGTATTTTTCTCCGCCACAAACATCCAGTCTTCCCGGAATTCTATGGCAGTATATAACACATCGCCGTTTTCGTTTCCTTCAAACACAAAAGCGCCCTCACTTCTGTCATCAATTCTCGTAAGGTAAATCATGCTTTGCCGCGAATCATTCTTTAGAAGATTCAATTCTACAGCCAAGTAGGAACCATATACCCGGAAGGAGTAGCCAAACGTGGAAATTCCTGGCCAATACTCGTTTTCTAATATTTCCAGATCTTTTACTCGTTCTCGCCTGCCGCCACTGAGATCCATACGATACAGTCCGGGCGTTTTGCTTTTGTCCGAATCGATGTAATATAGGTTATCTCCCGAGGCATAGATAGCCCTTGATGGCGTATTAAGCCAAGAGGTGCAAGTGCTGCTCCTATGGTTGCAGTCCGCTTGAAAGCACAGAGGGGACGATTTGGATGGATTGGAGCAATCTATGTAGGTTAGATAGCCGTTCTCAAAGAAAATATACAAATTTTCTGTGTAGGCAACTGCTCCGTGCGCAGAAATATATTGATTATAGTCAACAGCCGCTACATTCTGACCGATAGGCTGCCCACAGGAAGAAAGCAACGTCAAAAGCAGAAACAGCAATGCGGCTATTCCATATTTGTCACCTCTGTGCGACATTTTACCACCACCCACTTACGCTAAGCGTATCTACGGTTGTACCGTTAATTACTCCAGAGCCAGTCGCTGAAAGGGCTACGAAATCTGACCCGTCATCCCAGCGGCTATAACATGTAGATGCGGAGCGATTCGTATTGTGAAGCGTATAGTAGTCATAGTGCCCCCAAGTGGCCTTGCTGCGTTCGACGACAAGATTAGTTTCAATCAGAGTTGCAGTTCCGCCATAATTCAGACGAGTCCAACAGGATGCACCGCTTCCGTAGAGTTCCAACTTCCAATATTGATAATCATAGGAACCTTCGGATGATACAGTTTTTCCCTCTCCAATGACGCCATCCAACAGATTCGTAGTATCTGTAGCATCCTCTGTCGTTGCTTCAGCAATAATGGAATCATCCAACTGAGATGTTTCGCCTGTCACAGGTTCGGACGTTACTTCGGATGTAGGCAGGGATACTGCGTAAGCGCTTGTAGTGAAAATAGAAAGTAGTAATGCTAATGCTAATCCAAGAGTGGACAATTTCTTAGTATTCTTTCTCATCAGTTTTACCTCCTGCAATTTTTGCGCCTATTTTTAGGTGTTCGACACTATCTGTGACAAAATATAACTATAGTTCTTCGAAGATAGTTGATTTTCGTATTCGAATTGCAACTACAGCAATTTCTGAACATAGTCAAAAACTGCGACGATTACTGATACATTGACCTCACCTCCCCCATGATTTTATGTTAATCCTATTAATAGAAACAATAACTGAGGAAGTTTGCAACACCTTTTTCGATAATTTTACTAAAATTTTGAGGGGGCACCTTCGTGCAGGTGCTCCCTCTTTTGAATGGACTATTCTTTTGCTAACAGTGCATATGCAGCTTTTCGAGCTCGTGTCAATGCCATTCTGACACTGTCCGGCTTGATTCCTAAATTTGCTGCTATCTCATACGGCGATTTTTTCCAATATATAATGGCTTTCCAACAGATAACGACTTCGCCCATCTAACTTCGGCCAAACTTTGGATAAATGCTCCAGTTCATCTGTGTACGCTAATCGCATTTCAATTTCATCCGCTCCATCATGGGGATTTGGCGTATCAAGATACTCATCAATGGAGTGTTCTGCGTGCCTGTTCTTATCTCTCATATAATTTCGTGCTTGATTCTTGCAGGCAGAGATAATGTAGTTGATCAGATGATTCCGGTCTTTAGTGCGCAAATCTTGTACCTTGTCAATGAGTTTCACTAAGGTAGTTTGCATCAAGTCTTCCGCAGCCCACTCGTCTTGGACAATTTTAGTGATTTGCTGTTGCATCAGGCGGCTGTAATCTAAATACAACCGAGTCATAAATTCTCGGTCATCTTCATTTTCTATAGCTAGTATACAAAAGGGAACCATACTTTGAGTTATTGAACCTCCCCTAAGATCGTGCTTAGTTTTTTCATGTCATTTATGATAACAGCAAGTGCCCGCTTCTGTTCTGAGCTTAAATTTCCAATATCTCGAATTACACTGGCAGCTGTCTTATGCGGTAAAAGTTCCGCATTCAATGAATCTGGAGAAACAGACACATCGCAGCGTCCCAAGAGATAATCTGTCGTCACATGAAAGAAGTCTGCCAAGCACACCAATTTATCAAGCGGAGGTAACTGCTGCCCACGTTCATAACTTGAGATTGTGCTTTTGGAGAGATGCAAGATATCCGCCAGTTCTTCCTGCTTTAGACCCCGATCATGGCGAAGTTCAGCTAATAGTTCCCCCCAAGTTTGCCATTGCTAACTCCCCCGTTTTGTGATAATTTAATATTATATATTTCCAGGAGTTCGATACGGCAAAATCACACTATTTATGCTCTAAACTCTAATTTTTTTGAAATTATTCTGTTTTACCGTACTTAAATACGGCAATAGATGTCCGTGTAGTATGCGCGTTATTTTGTGCTGTTGCAAATAGCCAACTTGCAGTGTCTCCTCCCTTATAAGGCAGAATCATACCAGGAGTCAATTTTATGCTTGCCATTATCAATACATACATAGACGATCCAGATGACAAAAGTTATATGATCTGGCTTTACGAAGAGTTCCATAGACTAATGTTTTCAACAGCTAGGAAGTACACATCAAACCAAACAGATTGCGAAGATATTGTTCAAAATGCGCTGGTTGGACTAATGCAAAAAATCTCTAAATTACGCCAGTTTGAGCGTTGCATTTTGACGGCGTATATTGTCTCTACTGTTAGAAATGCCGCCATAAATTATTTAAGGCAGCAAGCATTAGAGGGCGAACATTCTGATTCGCTCGACGAAGATATACCATCTTTGGAAGATCTATCGTTGATAGTCTCTCAGCGGAATCTTTTATCCGAAGTCTGGTCTCAGCTTTCGCAGGAGGATCGGTTCTTGTTGGAAGGCCGCTACATAATCGGAGCTTCAGATAAAGAGCTTGCGAGCACATTAAATTGTAAGTCAGACAGTATCCGAATGAAATTAACACGAGCGCGGCGCAGAGCGTTTGCTCTGGTTATGAAGTTTGAGGAAGGTGCGTTGTAAATATGAACCGACGTGATGAGTTGCGAGAAAGATATGAAGATGCGCTTTTTGCCTTTTTAATGGAAGATGTCATCGAAACTGAAGGTAAAAAGATGTTGGAGGAAAATGAACGGCTGAAGCAGGACCCCTTAGCCGCGGTTCCGGAGGCTGTAGACTATCGCTGCATCCAAACGATCAAACGAGGATTTGCAAAGGAGCGCCGCCACACCGTAGGCAGAATTGCCTATCGGGTGCTAAACAGGGTTGCAATGATCGCAGTCATGTGCGCATTGCTATTTGTTACAGCGTTCGCAGCCAGTTCGGAAATTCGCTCAAAGACTATTAATTTGTTAATTGAAGTATCTGATACCTTTAGTACCCTGACATTAAGGGAAAGTCAGATGACTCCAAATCAAACAGACTTTTCTGATTTGTCTACAGAAACAATGAACTTACTTTGTGGTTACCATTTTCCAAATGTCCCAGAAGGCTTTACGGTTGATTACCAAGGCGGTGGTCAAAGCAGCGGATATATTCAATACATCAATGCAGATGGAGCCACGATTTTGTTTGATATATTTGAAATATCTGACGGTGATGAATATATTATTGATACCGAAGATGCTGAACTGACAAATATGAGAATTCATGGATATGAGGGGCTCCTTGTTGAGAAGCAGAATGAGTTCGATAGTGGTATCGTTGTGAACAGTATAGATGTTGTTTGGGGAGACACTGATCAGAGCAAATTTATACTAATTAGAGGATATAATGTTGACCGAGAGACTATTTTAACACTGGCGGATGGGGTGAAATTCATAGGCACAAGTTCCTAAGAGAGTAGTTGCGTTTTTTGTTATTTGGTGTCTCCTTATATAGAGGTATAACCTCAATACTAATATACGGAGGCATTCTACAAATGAAAAAACGTACATTCACTTATGTCTTGGCTTTGATTACTATCGTCTGCTTGTTGGCTTCGTCTGCTTCTGCTGCTGCGCCAGACACGCTAAACGGCGACACTATTCAACGTAGGCTAACCTATATTCACAGTCTTGCTACGACTGTAAAAATTTCTGATTCCGGTCAGGCTATTTGTCAAGGCCGAGCGACTCTTAATGCTATTACTAATAGTGCTTCACTTACCATGAAACTTCAGCGTAGTAGTAACGGAAGTTCTTGGACCACGCTCAAAACATGGACTGCGACCGATACTGGTACAATTTTTATGGAAGAGAGTTGGCCTGTTGCGCCTGGTTACTATTATCAAACTGTGGTCACTGCCGAAGCGTATACGTCATTTGGCTCTGTAGCGGAAACCGTGACTGCTTCGTCCGCAGTTGTAAAATACTAACATTTTACAACTAAAGCTGTACATATTAAGTTAAGCGGTTGCCGTTCTAGTATTTGATGGGGTTATGATATTACCTCGTCTGGAGATTTATAATACGCAGAGTGATTTTTGATAGGTAAAAATAGCGGAGGGAAATTCTTGCAATTTCCCGCCGCTATTTTTATTTCAATGCCTGTTCCATATCTCAGTAAAAAAATTCTAAGTTTTCCATTAAACTTTGCCAAAACTGCACATTCCATTCGGGATAGAAGTGAAAGGGGAAGAAAGCCGACCTCTCGGTGCATGAGAGGGGGTGAACGACTCTTGGAGCTGACACCATCCCAAAAGAAAACCGTTAGACATCAGTTCGATAGCTTTTGTAGGAAGGTTCTGCGTGAAGAGACCCGCGATTATGAGCGCCATATCGCGTGGAGGTCCAACCATGAGGTGCCCCTTTCAGAGCTGTCAGAGGAACGAGTGCGTCAAATGTATGTGTTGGACAGGTATCCATCCGAACAGATACATTTTCATGTTCAGGGCTATAATGTGACAATCGAAAACGAGAACCTTGCCAATGCCCTGATGGTATTGTCAGGTAATAAACGTGACATTGTACTGCTCGCGTATTTCCTTGATATGACCGATCAGGAAATTGCGGATACGTTGGACATGGTGCGCCGCACCGTGCAATATAAACGTGCTCGGTCCCTCAAAGAATTGAAAAAGGAAATGGAGGTTACTGAAGATGGCGTGCGATCCGAGTAACGCCACCGCGGCTCTGCTGCCTTATTCTATCATCGAAGCAGCGACGTCCGGTAATGTGGACGCAATCAATGCTGTACTGAAACACTATGAGCGCTATATTGCGGTTCTAGCAATGAGAACCCTGTATGACGAAAATGGTGTTCCGCATCTGTGCCTCGATGAAGAAAAGGTGTGCAGGATGCACACCAAGCTGATTACAAAGATCCTTGACTTCAAGGTGAGAAGAATGGTCTAAAGCTCAAAGAAGGCTAGGCAGGAGTGTGTACCCCCTTTCCGCACTTCTGCAATGGGCCGTTTGTGTATCTGCAGGGAAAGGCTCTTATCATCTTGATAGGGGCCTTTCCTGGCTGATTCACAGCCCAATACTGCTCGCGTTGCGAGTATATTGTACCTTGAAAACAGCATAGAACCGGATAACAAAACTGAACGGAGCAAAGCCCGGCAAATGGCGCGCCATGATCCGCACGGAAAGGAGGATTTGGGCGAGCGATTCAGCCAGTTTGCATCTGTGTGTGGCATCACAGATGGCCATGACCTCCGTTCAGCTAACGATACTCCCGCGTTGAACGCCCTCAAAGCATTGCGCGGCGCACCCATCAGCATGGGCCGGGGTGAGATTCCCGTGGGCGGCTGCCAGCCGCCGTCCGGTTTTGTCGCTTTCATTAAATCAAAAGTAATTATAGGAGGTAGTCATGCGAAAAAATGCAATTCGTTTTATGCTAAATGATTACCCTGATGTAATGTCTATTGATGAGATGTGCAGGGCTTTGTCAATTGGCAAAAAGACTGGATACAAGCTATTACAGACTGGCCAGATTCGTTTCTTGAAAATAGGCCGCGCATATCGCATTCCGAAAATCAATTTGTTGGAATATCTGCAAGTAATCCGACCGGAATGAAACGGGCCTTTCTTATCTAAGGCTGTGTTTTTTGCATTGCTGGGTGACAGGTGATACTATAAGGAGGCCGACAGCAGAAATCCTATGGCCTCCGATTTGTGTGAAAGGAGGATTAACATGGTAGCGGGCCATCTGCACGAGAAAAATGGCTATTATTACATCATTCTAAACCTGACAGATTCAGCAGGAAAAAGAAAGCCCAAATGGATCTCGACAGGCTTAACGATCAAGGGCAATAAAAAACGCGCAGAACAGATGCTCATGGAAGAACGGAGAAAATATGCCAATGCCAAGACTGGTGACGATGTGCTATTTGCAGACTTCATGGAACAATGGCTTGAGATTGTAAAATCAACCGTCAGCATACCGACTTATTCTTCGTATGTAAATGCTGTGAAGTCAATTATTGCACCATACTTCCGAAAGAAGAAAATACTCTTACGGGATTTACAGGCACATGACATTCAAATGTTTTATCAGGAGCAATTACAGAGGGTAAAGGCGTCGTCTGTGATTCATTATCACGCAAATATCCATAAGGCACTCAAATACGCCGTCAAGAACGATATGATTCCGAGCAATCCCGCCGACAAGGTTGAGCGGCCAAAGCAGGACAAATTTTACGGCAACTTTTACGATAGGGATGAGTTGAACAAACTCTTTGAAGCCGTTGCAGGCACAAAATTGGAATTGCCGGTTCTTCTCGGTGCATTTTATGGCTTGCGTCGAAGTGAAATCGTTGGCTTAAAATGGAGCGCCATTGATTTTGAGCAAAACACCATTACAATCAGCCATACCGTAACTTCTTGCAATTTGGATGGTAAATGTGTAATCGTTGCAAAGGATACGACAAAAACAAAGTCCAGCCGTAGAACGCTCCCGCTTGTACCGTACTTTCATGAAAAGCTGCTTGCGGTAAAGGCTCAACAGGAAAGAAATCAAAAGCTATGTGGACGTTCCTATAACAGAGAATTCCTTGAATATATTTGCGTAGATGATATTGGGGATCGGTTCAAGCCGAACTATATTACATCACAGTTTCCTAAACTGCTGGAACGGAACGGCTTCCGCAAAATCCGCTTTCATGATCTCAGACATAGCTGTGCGAGCCTCCTGCTGGCCAGCGGTGTCCCCATGAAACATATTCAAGAATGGTTAGGACATAGCGATTTTTCAACCACAGCAAATATCTACGCGCACCTTGATTACTCATCAAAGCTCACATCTGCAAGCGCAATGGAAAGCAATTTCCATCTCGGGGTATAAAAAAGAAGCTACCAACCGAGGTTGATAGCTTCTATGGCGGAGGGCGTGGGATTCGAACCCACGGGTCGGCTCAACACCGGCCAAACGATTTCGAGTCGTTCTCGTTATGACCTCTTCGATAGCCCTCCAAATATGTCGATCCCTATTCTATCCTAAATCCTTGAAAAAACAAGGTCAGGAATAGGATAGAAAAACAGGATAGAACAAGCAAAAATATGAACTTCAATAAAACCCGGTGAGTGCTTGAAACACAAGGGATTGGAGATTTTTTGGCGGCTCTAACGGGAGTAGATTTCGAGTCAGCCCCGTTATGACCACTTCGATACCGCTGCATATTCAGTTCGCTGTTATCAGCCAAACTATTATGCCATAACTTTTTGCGTCTTGCAAGGTCTTTTTTCGCATTCGGGGCATATTCTGTGCGTATGAAGACTGTCTATTTATCGGTACGCCTGAAAAATTACGAAAATGCGCTCGCGCTGGTCGGTGCGCCGCTCGCCGAAACGCCGGAGAACGCGGACGTTTTGCTGCTGCCCGGCGGGGGCGACATGCACCCGCGCTTTTACGGTCAAGCGCTGAACGGCTCGGAAGATCTCGACGAAGCACGCGACGCGCGTGAGCTCACGCTGATTGACAACTTCCTGTGCGCGGGAAAGATAGTCATCGGCATCTGCCGCGGGCTGCAAGTCCTCAACGTCTATTTTGGCGGCACGCTGCGTCAGCACATCGAGGGCCACAGTCAAATTGACGGCGTTGACCGGCTGCATGCCATCAACACCGCGCCGGGCCTTCTGCGCGAGCTGTACGGCACGCGCTGCACGGTCAACAGTGCACACCATCAGGCCGTCTGGCGGCTGGGGACGGGGCTTCAGGTCTTCGCCTGCGCGGAGGACGGCACGGTCGAGGCCGTCGGCCACAGGACGCTCCCCGTCTTTGCCGTGCAGTGGCATCCTGAGCGGCTGTGCGGCGCGTTCGCGCGGCCGGAAAGTGCTGACGGTGCAAGGCTTTTGCACGCTCTACTCAGATAACATAAAAAAGTGCAGAAAAATTCTGAAAAAACGTTGACAAAACGGGACACTGATGCTATTATAACAGAGCTGACGATTTTTGCGGAGGGCGCATGCAGGTGTAGCACAATGGCTAGGGCACCAGCCTTCCAAGCTGGGGATGCGGGTTCGATTCCCGTCACCTGCTCCATTCAATTTGCGCCAGTAGCTCAGTTGGATAGAGCAACTGCCTTCTAAGCAGTAGGCCGGGGGTTCGAATCCCTCCTGGCGTACCATTTACAAGGCGCCCCTCAGCAAAGCAGCAAATATCGCACGGATACAGAATATGTGGTGGGTGTAGCTCAGTTGGTTAGAGCACCGGATTGTGGTTCCGGGTGT
>OLSB01001147.1_pt1 | contig 27311 bp, 24 predicted proteins | sample 1672071 | NCBI WGS metagenome assembly OLSB01 (sample SAMEA3136642, study PRJEB25190) | human gut metagenome | biome: human gut; feature: human-associated habitat; material: faeces | place: Austria | collected 2013 | reverse complement strand
GAAAATTTAACAATTAATGCTACATTAAAAGAAATGTTGTTTAGCAAAACAACTAGAAGCGACAAATTTTCAAAAGCTTACTGGCTAGCTTCGCCTGGTGTCATTGCTGACGAGAGTTATGCTTACTTCGGTCCTGGCATTGTCTATTACGGCGGTGTTTATGAGGGTGGCCGCCGCTTGTTCGACTCGAACGGCGACTGGATTGCTAGTAGGCTGGGTGTTCGCCCCGTAGTTTATCTAAATTCTGAAGTCTCTGTTGATGACTTGCAAAAAACAGAAGCAGTTACAGACACATGGAATTATGATAACTCAAATCCACATGTAGCAAATGGAACTAAAGATAATGGATTAGCAGGAATTCGATAGTACAAAAAATAAAATAAAAAGGGAAATTTATATGTCGAAAATAAACAATTTTTTTGAGAAAATAGTAGAGAATTATAAAAACAGTTTAAAACAATATACAGCAACAAATATAGTAATAATACTAACAACGTTATTTTTTATATTTGCCTATAACAGCTTAACAGGAACAATAATAAATAAGATATTAACAATATCAATTATATCAGCTATAAACTTTTTTGCATGTGAAACATATCTAAAAGAATCATGGCAAAGGAAAACATCATATATAGTTGGGGTTGGAATAGCAATAGGATTTGAAAAATTAATATATACAAGCACTACAACAGCAGTTTCAAGAATTTGCATAGGATACGTAATGATAGTATTTTTAATTGGCCTAATACAAGCAATAAAAAATACAAAAGCAGACATTGGAGAATACTCTGTAAAGGTATTAAAAAATCTCTTAAATGTAGGAATTGTTTATGCAATTTTAAACATAGGGCTTACTTTAATTACATTAATATTTATATCACTAATATTAAGTAGTAAAGGCTTTACATTATTAGGAAGATTACAAATAGCTTTACTTGGACTTTTAGTTTTGCCAGCAAGTCTAGTAGCAATAACAGAAATAAAAGAAGATTTCTCAAAATTCATAAAAACTATTATATTATATATAATGTTGCCACTAACATTGCTTGCAACAGCGATAATCTACATATATATGGCAAAAATATTCATATTAAAAGAAATACCAGCTAACTCAATATTTAGAATATTAACAGGATTGTTCATAGTAGCTTTTCCAGTATGGACAATGATATATGCATTTAAGGACAAATCAAAAGTAATAGAAAAATTTTGCAAAATATTGCCAACAGCGTTTATCCCATTTTTATTTTTACAAACATATTCGATATGTGCTCGTATGGATGGAAATGGACTTACGCCAAGTAGATATATGGGAATAGCTTTCATAATATTTGAAGCAGTAGTGATATTCTTATCTTTATATAAAGAGAGAAAATATCTAATACATTCTTTAACAACAGCAACAATTATAATAGCAATATCTACAATATTACCATTTGTAAATATGCAATCAGCTTCAAATATAAATCAAGCAAATAGATTAAAAAGTGCTTGGAGAGAAGGGCAGTCTTTTAGTGAGTTGTCAGAGGAAAACAAGAAATTAGCAAGAAGTGCGTATTCATATTTAGAAAAACAAGTTGATTCATATAAATATATTCCAAGTTATATAAATAAGGAAGAAATAAGAAACTACATTATAGATAATAATAATTACTATGACAAATATAAATCAAAAAACAAATCTGTTGAATATCCAGATAAGTATATATTAGGAGAGGAAAAAGTTGTTTACGTTGAACAATACAAATATATTCAACCATTTACTATATCAGAGTATGATAGTAGCCTTAATGATATGCAAAATCTTCAATTAACAAACTCAAAAAAGGTTGATTTAAGAGAATATATATCAAAGGTAATAGAACAAAGAGAAAAAAGTGAAAATAATGCAAATTTGTATATAAAAGAAAATAACAAAATAAAAATAGATGAAGACAGAGATTTATATATAAATAGAATAAATCTAACATATAAAGAATCAGAAAATATACAAATAGAATATCTAACAATAGAAGGATATATATTAATAAAATAGTAAAACAAATAAAAAATGTGAAGCAATTTCTCTAAAATACTAGAAAATGTTTCACATTTTTAAATTGTGTTTAGATTTCGCCGTTTATTAATTTATTATAACAATTTCTGCAAACAGGAAGATATTGAGAATCTCCAACAACAATATCATTACTTTTTTTACCTTTAAAATAAGTAAATACCGCTTCTTCAGATTTACATACTTCACAGATAGAAGTCATAATTTCTATATTATCAGCAATACACATAAGATCACCCATTTTACCAAACACTTTTTTTTCAGAAGTTAAATTAAGACCTGCAATATAAAATTTTTTACCAGAAGAAGCCATTTTATCTATGACATGAACATCACCATTTAAAAATTGAAATTCATCAATAAAATAAGAATCAGCATCATATTTTTCTATTTCAGAAATATCTTGTATATTAATAGCTTTTATAGAATTGCCAGCTCTAGTAGATATTACATTGTCTCCAGCTCTATCATCTAATAAAGGTTTAAAGACTTTTATATCTTTTCCAGCAATTAATTGCCTTTTTAATTCGTTAAAAATTTTCTGACTTTTTCCGCATTTCATTGGTCCAGTATATACATTGATACTTCCCATATTTATTTCTCCTTGAATATAAATTTGCCTCTAATAAATATATATTTAATTTTAAATTTAATCAAGTCTTTTTTGAAAATTTAATATAATAAATTTGGTAAAGAATAATAATCCTTTATAATTAGCCATAAATCCCATATAATAAAAAGTAGAATATTGTAATATTTTATATAAAATGGTATAATAAGCCAGATGAGTAGTAAAGGAGGATTACCTTATGAATAACCAAAAGAGAGAAAATTATATTAGTTGGGATGAATACTTTATGGCAATTGCAAAACTATCAGCAATGAGAAGCAAGGACCCATCTACACAAGTTGGAGCTTGTATTGTAAGCGATGACAATAGAATTTTATCAATAGGATATAATGGGGCTCCAAATGGATTTAATGATGATGAATTTCCTTGGGGTAGAGAAGGAAAAAATTTAGAAACAAAGTATCCTTATGTATGCCATGCAGAAATGAATGCAATATTAAATTACAGAGGAAGTAGAAAGGATTTAGAAGGAGCTAAAATATATGTAGATTTATTTCCTTGCAATGAATGCGCAAAAATAATAATACAATCTGGAATAAAAGAAATAATATATTTATCAGATAAATATGCTAATTCAGACAATAATATAGCTTCTAGAAAATTATTAGATGCATGTGGTGTGGTATATAAGAAATTAGACATTGATGCAGAAGATATAATAATAAAACTAAAATAGATACAAAATTAAAATGAAATTTAAAAATATTTTAGTTATAAAATTCATAAGTAGGGATAAAAATGAATGATAATATTATAATTAAAGGTGCAAAAGAGCACAATTTAAAAAATATAAATTTAACAATTCCAAGAAATAAACTTGTTGTTTTAACAGGCCTTTCAGGATCTGGAAAATCTTCACTCGCATTTGATACACTATATGCAGAGGGACAAAGAAGGTATGTAGAGAGCTTATCTTCTTATGCTAGACAGTTTTTAGGAATGATGGAGAAACCAGAAGTTGAGTCAATAGAAGGACTATCTCCTGCAATTTCAATAGATCAAAAAACAACATCAAGAAATCCGCGTTCAACTGTTGGAACCGTAACAGAAATATATGATTATATTCGTTTGCTATATGCAAGAATAGGGCAGGCGTATTGTCCTATTTGTGGTAAAAAAATCGAAAAACAAACTATAGACCAAATAGTGGATAATATATTAGAACTTGAAGAAGGGACAAGAATTCAAATTTTTGCTCCTGTTGTTCGTGGCAGAAAAGGAGAATTTGTAAAACAATTAGAAGATTATCAAAAAGCTGGATTTGTAAGAGTTAGAATAGATGACCAAATGTATGAATTTGGTGAAGATGAAATTAATTTGGACAAAAATAAAAAACATAATGTAGATTTAGTAGTAGATAGATTAATTATAAAACCTGACATTCGTTCTCGTTTAACAGAGTCTGTTGAAACAGCGATGCAATATGCAAATAATTTAGTAACAGTTGCCATTGTTGGCCAAGGTGAAAAAATATATAGTCAAAACTATGCTTGTACTGACTGTGGAATAAGTTTTGAAGAACTTACTCCTAGAATGTTCTCTTTTAACAATCCTTATGGAGCTTGTCCAGAGTGTACAGGAATTGGTTATTTAATGAGAATAGATGAAGACTTAATTATTCCAGATAAAAATAAAACTTTATATGATGGGGTAAAAGCTTTTGGTGCAAGTACAATGAAAAAAGGCGACACAATGGCAAAGATGTATTTTGAAAGTGTTGCTAAACATTATAAAGTTAAAATAAAGGATGTTCCAATAAAGAAATTACCAAGAGAGTTTTTAAACAAGATTTTATATGGAACAGGAGACGAAGAAATAAACTTTGAATATACATCTGCTGCTGGTACAAGAAAATATACAGCACCATTTGAAGGAGTAATTCCGACACTAGAAAGAAGACATAATGAGACAAAATCAAATGGAATGAGATCTTTTTATGAGATGTATATGAGTGAGTCACCTTGTCTTGCTTGTCATGGAGCCAGATTAAGAAAAGAGAGCTTGTCTGTAAAAGTTGGAAATAAAAATATAAATGAGCTAACAGATATGTCAATAGATAAAATAAAGGACTATCTAAACTCTTTAGAGCTATCAGAGAAAAATGCAATGATAGCAGAACAAATTATGCAAGAGTTAAATAAGAGATTACAGTTCTTAATAGATGTTGGATTAGATTACTTAACCTTATCAAGACCAGCAGGAAGTTTGTCAGGAGGAGAAGCACAAAGAATTAGGCTTGCAACGCAAATAGGAGCAGGACTTACAGGTGTGTTATATATTTTAGATGAACCAAGTATTGGACTTCATCAAAGGGATAATGATAAATTAATAGCAACACTTAAAAAATTAAGAGATTTGGGAAATTCAGTTATAGTCGTAGAACACGATGAAGATACAATGTATGCAGCAGACCAGATTATAGACATAGGGCCAGGTGCAGGAGTTCACGGTGGTTATGTAATGGCACAGGGAACTGTTGAAGAGGTTAAAAATTCTCCAAACTCTATAACAGGAGATTATTTAAGTGGAAGAAAACAAATTCTAGTGCCAAAACATAGAAGAAAATCAAATGGCAAATCTATAGAAATAGTGGGAGCAGAAGAACACAACCTAAAAAATATAACAGTAAAATTTCCATTAGGTCAATTTATTTGTGTAACAGGTGTTTCAGGCTCTGGTAAGTCAACATTAGTAAATGAGATACTATATAAAACAATAGCAAGAGATTTAAATGGTTCAAATGAAAAACCAGGAAAATGTAAAGAAGTAAAAGGTTTGCAAAACATAGACAAAATAGTAAATATAGACCAATCTCCAATAGGAAAAACTCCTCGTTCAAACCCAGCAACGTATACAGGAGTATTTGATTTAATTAGAGATATATTTGCAGAAATGAATGAGTCTAAATTAAGAGGATATGATAAAGGAAGATTTAGTTTTAATGTTCCAGGCGGAAGATGCGAGGCTTGTAATGGTGATGGCGTTTTAAAAATAGAAATGCACTTTTTATCAGATATATATGTACCTTGTGAAGTTTGCCATGGAAAGAGATATAATAAAGAAACTCTAGAGATAAAATATAAAGGTAAATCTATTGCAGATGTATTAGATATGACAGTCGAAGAGGCTTTAACATTCTTTGATAAGATTCCTAGAATCAAATCTAAAATACAAACATTATATGATGTTGGACTTGGTTATATCAAATTAGGACAACCTTCTACAACACTATCAGGTGGAGAAGCACAAAGAGTAAAACTTGCAACAGAGCTTTCTAAAAAAGCAACAGGAAAAACGCTTTATATTTTAGATGAACCTACAACAGGTCTTCATATAGCAGATGTTCATAAATTAGTAGATATACTGCAAAGACTGGTTGATGCTGGAAACTCTGTTATAGTAATTGAACACAATTTAGATTTAATAAAAACTTGTGACTATATTATAGATTTAGGACCAGAAGGGGGAGACAAAGGAGGAGAAGTCCTTTGTGTTGGATCACCAGAACAGATAGTAAAAAACGAAAGAAGTTATACAGGAAAATTTTTAAAAAAATATATTGTATAAAAATATATTATAATTAAAAATGGAAAAGCCTGGAAAAAACAACTTCATATAGATTATAAAAAAAGTGAATACTATTGCAAAAAATGATATTTTGTGATATTATGTATACGAAAAAGTTTTACTAGAGAATATATAATTATGTATTCTCAATTACTTTTATATTAAAATTAAAAGGAGGCAATATTTTAGCAAACCCAAATTTTATTATGAAAGGAGCATAGTATAATAGCTTATGCGGTATTCTCATGAAGTATCTTTAATTCTGAAAGAAATGAAGGAAATAGCGTGCAGATACGACAATCCCGAAATCACTGAAATTTGTGTGTTTACGGCGTTGTATGATGGAGTAGAGTGGTTTAAAAAACAAGTGAATGAAGCAGCTCCGGAATATATGCTGGATGATCTAATTTTAGATCTTTTGGAAGAACATGCAGTAGAAGGACAGCAACCATCGGAAGACATTGATTATAGTCAAGAAGTAGAAAATATTTTTTGCTATGCTGAACTTATGGCAAAAGAAGAACAACATACTGAAGTGAGCCTTGAGCATTTAGTTTTTTCTCTCTTGATGAATGGCTCAAGTGAGTTTAAGAGTTTTATTGCCACAGCAAAAATCAATGTGGAGAAAATTACAATGAATCTTCTTGGAAAAGAAGAACAAAGGGAAGACAATGAGATTGGCGTAAACAGCATTTTTGAAATTCCAAGCTCAATTTCAAGTTTTGTTACTGTTTTGAACACAAAACGTGGAATTGGAAAAGAGTGTGCCATTAGTGGTAGAGAAAAAGAGCTTGACAAGATTTGGAACATTATGCTTAAAAAAACTAAACGTAATGTAATACTTCTTGGTGAAGCTGGAGTTGGAAAGTCATCAATAGTTTATAAACTTGCAAGTAGCATTGTTACAGGGGATTGCCCGGAGACATTTAAGAATGCAGTGGTTATATCTCTTGATGTAAATGCAATTATTGCAGGAACCAAATTCAGAGGAGATGCAGAACAGAGATTCAAAGAATTCATTGACTTTATTGAAGAAAATGAAGACGTAATTGTCTTTATAGACGAAATCCATATGATTATCGGAGCTGGAGGTTCTGAAGGAAATAAAACTGGTGACCTTGCAAACACTCTGAAACCCCTTTTGGCTAGTGATAATTCTAGAATTATCGGTGCTACTACAACAGAAGAATATGAAAAGTATTTTTCTGAAGATGGGGCATTAAGACGTAGGTTCCAGACTATTGTTGTTAAGGAACCTAAAACCACAGAAGTCTACGATATGCTTAAAGATACTATTAAGCAATTGGAAAGCTTCCATGGTGTCAGCATTTCGAAAGAAATGGTAGATTTTATTATTCTTCAATCCTCGTGTTTCAATTATGAAACCAGGAATCCTGACAGAACCAAAGATCTTATTGATCTGGCAATGGCTACAGCTAGAAGAACTGGCAAAAAAGAAGTTGACGAAAGCTCTGTTACGAAAAATTTCGATATGCATATTGAAAAATTTCATAACATGCCAAAAGACTCTCTTATGGCTACTGCTTACCACGAAGCAGGTCATTATGTAATGCATGTAATGTCCGGCAGACTGGTAGATTTCAAAACTATAGCAGTATCCATTATACCTACTGAAAACTATATGGGAGTAAATGTACTTGATAATACAGATATTCCCGTCATTAGCGATATGAACTATTTTATAGATTATATTGCTAGCATGTTGGCAGGTAGAGTTGCTGAAAGCTTGTATACCGGTTACTACAACGCTGGTGCTAGAGATGATTTGAGAAAAGCTACTGAGCAAGCTTACAATGTTGTCACAAAATATGGCATGGGAAATGGAGTATGCAAAAATTATGCATATTTTCAAGAAATGAAGAATGAAAGAATCACTGATGCTATTAATGTAGAAGTTGATTCAATTATTCGTAAAGCGTATCAAAGAGCTGAAGAAGTTCTTAAAACAAACAGACCGCTTCTTGAAGAAATTGCAAAGCAACTTTGCCAAAAAGGTATTTTGCGTTGTGAAGAACTTGAAAAAATGGTTCTTAAATTTCAGGAAGAAGAGGCTTTTGCCTAAAATACTATGCAAAGAAGTGCTATGAAAATACATAGCACTTCTTTTATATTTTACTTGAATGAACATATATTAAATGATATAATTTATTGCAATACTATAATCTTACAAAGAATATTTCAAAAAATATAGGAAAGAATAATACAAAATATTACGAAATATTAGGAGAAGATTATATGATAAACAATAAAGAAGAAATTGACATATATGAAATGTATGGAGAAGATGCAACAAATACAAAAGAAGAATTTTGCATAAAACATCAAATAAATGATAATGGAATTTCAAATGAGGATGTAAATGATAAACTACATCATTTTGGATTAAATGAGATAAAGCAAGCAAAGCCTAAAAAATGGTATCATTATTTAGGGCAAAGTTTAATTACTCCGTTTAACTGTATATTACTAGGCATAGTTGCTATTTTAATATATACAGATATTTATTTAGCAAGTACACCAAATTACGCAAATATTATTGCAATAGCAGTTCTTGTTACAGCAAGTACTCTTTTAGATTTTTTTGAAGAATATAGATCTAATAAAGCAGCAGAAAAGCTAAAAGAAATGGTTGCAACAACGGCAACAGTTATAAGAGATAGACAACAAATTAAGATACCAATAAAAAATGTTGTTTTAGAAGATACAGTTTTATTATCAGCAGGCAGCATGGTACCAGCAGATATAAGAATTATAGAAGCAAAAGATTTATATGTTAGACAATCATCTTTAACAGGAGAAGCTGATAGTATAAAAAAAGACATTGAGCTAACTGATAAAAACATTAAAAGCATAAGTGACTTAAACAATATTTGTTTTATGGGAACGAATGTTATTTCTGGGACAGCTAAAGGAGTAGTTATAAAAACTGGTGACTCAAGTTATTTTGGAAAAATTGCACATACAATAACTTCAGGAAAAAAGAAAACTGCATTTCAAAAAGGTATAGAAAATATTAGTAAATTATTAATTAGATTCATGATTGTATTAATACCGATAGTATTTCTTCTAAATGTAGAAAAACATGATATAATAATTGCATTTACATTTGCTGTTGCAATAGCAATATGTATAACACCTTTATTGTTACCAGTTATTTTATCATCAAGCTTATCAAAAGGTGCAATAAGGATGTCCAAAAAGAAAACTATAGTAAAGAAGTTAGATTCAATACAAAATTTTGGAGCAATAAATATATTATGCACAGATAAAACAGGTACACTTACAGAAGATAGAATAGTGCTTGAAAAATATTTAGATATATATGGAAATGAAGATATAAGAATTCTAAAGCATGCATTTTTAAATTCATATTTTCAAACAGGGCTAAAAAGCAATATAGACGAAGCAGTTATAAAAAGGGCATTAGAAAATGATATGGAAAAATTGGCAAAGCAATACCAGATAATAGACGAAATTCCATTTGATTTCTCAAGGAGACGTTTATCAACAATAGTAACTGATGGGACAAAAAAACAATTAATAACAAAAGGTGCAGTTGAAGAAATTTTAAATATTTGTTCAATGGTGGATTATAAAGGACAGGTATCACCAATAACAAAAGAAATAAAAAACAACATAAAACAGATTGCTAAAAAATTAAATGAAAATGGTTTAAGAGTAATCGCGGTATGCCAAAAAAACGACATACAAGGAATAGAAAAATTTGGTATTAGTGATGAAAAAAACATGGTGCTATTAGGATTTATAGGATTTTTAGATCCACCAAAAGAAAGCGCAAAAAAATCAATAGAAAAATTAAATAAAGCAGGAATAAGAGTTATAGTTCTTACAGGAGATAATGAAGAGGTTACAAAATGTATTTGTGGTAAAGTTAATATAACTTCAAAAAGGATAATATCTGGAAATAAATTAGATAAATTATCCGATGTGGCTGTTTTAAGAATATTAAAGGAAACTAACATATTTGTAAAACTTTCGCCAATACAAAAAGCTAGAATTGTAAGAATATTAAAAGAATCAGATAACATAGTAGGATATATAGGAGATGGTATAAATGATAGTCCTTCACTAATTAATTCGGATGTTGGAATATCAGTTGATACAGCAGTTGATATAGCAAAAGAGTCCGCAGATATTATTTTACTAGAAAAAGATTTAAATATATTACTAGATGGGGTAGAAGAGGGAAGACAAACTTTTGCAAATTTAATGAAATATATAAAAATGGCTACAAGTTTTAATTTAGGAGAAGTTGTATCTGTTATTATAGGAAGCATATTTTTACCTTTTCTACCAGAAACACCAATTCAGCTTTTAGTAGAAGGACTTTTGTATGACTTTGGACAAATGACATTACCATTTGATAATGTAGATGATGAATATTTGCAAGAACCAAAGAAATTCAATATAGATAGTCTAAAAAGATTTATGGTATTTATGGGACCTGTAAGTTCTATGTTTGATATAGTTGTGTTTATTCTACTTTGGTTTAAATTTGGAGTAAGAGATGCAACGCATTTTCAAACAATATGGTTCACATACAGTATAGTTTCAAATTTAATAGGAATGCATATTATAAGAACAGCAAAAATACCATTTATACAAAGCAATGCTAATAAAGCAGTATATATTTCATCTGGTTTACTAATATTAGTAGGAATTTTGGTGCCATATACAGCATTCGGAACTATGATTGGTCTAGCACCAATTGCATTTAAATATATAGTAATGATTTTTGTAGTATCGATTTTCTATTGCTTTGTAGCAAGTTTTGCAAAAAGAATTTATATAAACAAATATAAAGAATGGATATAAAAATAATAAAAAATAAAAAGTAGAGGTTGGAGATTAAAAAAATGGAAAATAACGAAAACAATATAGTAATTGGAATAGAAGGATTAGTCGGTTCAGGAAAAACATCTTTATGTAGAGAATTGCTAAAAATGATTCCTAATAGTATAATATTACATGGAGGAAATTTATATAGAGGAATAGTATATGCTTTAATGAATTCTGGAATAGACTTAAAAAACATGACAAGTAAAGAGCATGTAGATATAAAAGAGTTAATGGTTTTATTAAAAGTTAATATAAAAATAGAAAATAATGAAAGCGTTGTGTATGTTAATGACAAAGAGATAAATGAAGATGATTTACAGTCAGATGTTAATTCTCTGGCAGTTTCTAAAGTTGCTAAAAATGCAGATAATTCAAAACTATATAAATTTGCAAAAAAATTAATAGATAATTATAAAAAGCAATATAATGTAATAGTATCTGGAAGAGATTTAATGAAAATATATCCGGATTTGGATTATCACTTTTTTATAACAGCAGATTTGGATGAACGTGTAAATAGAAAAATGCATCAATATGAAAATACTGCAATAACTAAAGATGAACTAAAGAAACATATACAGACAAGAGATGAACTTCAAGAAAAATCAGGATTTTATAAAAGATATGAAAATACTATTGATGTAGATGTAACAGATTGTAAATCTGCAAAAGACTCTGCAAAAAAAGTATTAGCTTTTATCAAATTATAACAGGCTTATAGGTTAGCCTTTAATAACCTAAATATTATTATAAGGTATAAAATTATGGAATATGTAAATGAAAACTTAGAAAAGTTTGAAGAATATTTAAATGGTAAAAAAGTTGCAATAATTGGTATGGGAGTAAGTAATATACCTCTTTTAGATTATTTTTATAATAAAAATGCAAAAGTAACTGTTTTTGACAGAAATAATCTATCTGACGAAATAATGGAAAAGATAAACAAATATAGATATGAAGTGGAAATTGGTGAAGATAATTTATCAAGATTACATGGCTTTGATATTATATTTAGATCACCAAGTATATTACCAACAAGAAGAGAACTTTCTAATGAGGCCGAAAGAGGAGCGGTCGTTACTTCAGAAATAGAGATGGTATTAAAACTTGTACCATGTAAAGTTATAGGAATAACAGGAACAGAAGGAAAGACTACAACTACTTCTATAATTTATGAGATATTAAAAAAAGCAGGATATAAATGCTTTGTGGGTGGAAATATAGGCAAACCAATTTTTACACAAATAAATGAAATTAAACCTGATGACATAGTTGTATTAGAATTAAGTAGTTTTCAATTAATGGGAATGGAAATAAGTCCAGACATAGCAGTTGTAACAAATATTTTTCCAGACCATTTAAACATTCACAAATCTTACGAGGAATATCAACAAGCAAAAAAGAATATATTTTTGCATCAAGATGATAAAGGAATATTGGTAACAAATAAAGATAATGATATTACTAAAGAGTTTGAAACTGAAGCAAAAGGAAAAGTAATATTATTTAGTAGTTTAGAAACATTAAAAAATGGATATATATATGATAGACAAGATGGAAAAATAAAATGTTGTATTGATGGTAAAAAAGAAGAATTACTAGATAAAAATGAAATCAAATTAAGAGGAATACATAACTACGAAAATATTTGTGCTGCATTAGCTGCAACTAATGGTTTAGTAAATAGAGAAACTCAAATAGAAGCTATAAAACAATTTAAAGGTGTAGAACATAGGCTAGAATTTGTAAGAGAGCTAGATGGAGTAAAATATTATAATGATTCTATAGGAACAAGCCCAGCAAGTACTATCGCAGGGTTAAATGCCTTTGATGAAAATATTATATTATTAGCAGGAGGGTCTGATAAAGGTTTAGACTACAAAGAAATAGGGGAGACAATTGCAAAAAAAGTAGGAACCTTAATTTTAACTGGACCAACTTCTGAAAAAATAGAAAATGCTACAAAATTGGCGTTAAGTAATACTAATAGAAAAATGGAAATTATACATTGTAATAATTTAGAAGAAGCAGTGAAAATTTCAAAAGAGAAAGCAAAAACTGGAGATATTGTCTTGCTTTCACCAGCTAGTGCAAGTTTTGATGCATTTAAAAATTTTATGCAAAGAGGAGAAATGTTCAAACAATTTGTCAATAGCTTATAATTTAATATATATTATTTGTTATTTTATAATCATTATAATAGAACATAAAACCACTTTTTGAAAAAGTTTACAATATAGAGAAAACAAGTTTGTATATCTAATTTTCAAATGTATATAATAATATTGTAAATTTTTTTGAAAGGTGGTTTTATAAATGAAAGTTAAAGATTGTATGTGCAATCATGTAAATTGCGTAAAGCCAGAAACTTCAATAGAAGACTGTGCAAAAATGATGTGTGAAAACCATATTGGTTGTACTCCTGTTTGTGATTGTAACAATAAATTAGTAGGTATTCTTACTGATAGAGATATTTTATTAAGAGCAGTTGCTTGCAATAAAGATACTTGTAAAACTCCAGTTAGTGAGATAATGACCACAAATATTTATTCTTGTGATTGTAATGCTGATGTTAAAGAAGCGGAAAAAATAATGTCTGAAAAACAAGTAAGAAGAATTCCAGTAATGCAAAATGATAAAATAATAGGAATGCTTACAATAGGTGATTTAGCATCAAATGACAATGTAAATGATAATGAAGTATGTAATACAATAGGATGCATTTGTGGCTCAAACAAAAACAACGCAGAATAAGAGATAACTGAATAAAATTTAAGTGAATATGTTATAAAGTAATTATTATTAATATTTTGAATTTAATAAGTAAAAATATCTTTATAATATATTCTCTTTTAATTTTATAAAAATGGGTATATATTTTTATAACTTTCATAGAATAATAAAAATTATTTTATGGTGAGATACAATGGTTATAGATATGAATTATTGGACAAAGGTTTTTAAAAAGCTAATAATGTTAATTATTAGTATTATTGGGGTATATTTAGCTTTTAAATTAGCTTTTTTCTATTTACCTTTTTTAATAGCTTTTATAATATCATTATTATTAGAACCATTAATAAGATTTCTAATGGTAAAGTGTAAAGTAAAAAGAAAAACCAGTAGTATTATCATATTAGTAATTGTAATAGGATTTATATTAGGATTGTTGATTTGGACTATATCCACATTAATTTCAGAAGGTTCTAATTTATTAGATAATTTAAGCCTATATGTAAATAAAGCTAGTACATTAATTCAAAGATTTATAAATGATGATAATTTGAAAAAATTAAATATTCCACAACCCGTTATTGGAACAATAGAAAAGTCAGCAACAGAACTACTTAATACAGTAACCACATGGTTAAATTCATTTTTAAAAAGCTTTTTAACATGGGTTACATCAATTCCTAAAATTGGAGTATATTTAGTTGTAACTATCTTATCCTTATATTTTATTTGTAGTGATAAAGTATATATACTAGATCAAGTTGAACATCATCTTCCAGAAATATGGGTAAAGAAATTATACAAACATTTAAAAGATATAATAACTGTATTAGGAAAATACCTAAAGGCGCAGGCTATTCTTATATTAGTATCTTTTATTATTTCATTAATTGGATTGTATATTTTTAAATTTGCAAAATTAAATGTTATGTATCCATTGTTATATGCTTTAGGTATAGGATTTGTAGATGCACTTCCGATCTTTGGCTCTGGAAGTGTCATGGTCCCATGGGCTATAATATCAGCCTGCAGTGGAGATATGAAACTTGCTATAAGTATTTTGGGATTATGGATTTTAATGTCTATTGTTAGACAACTTATTGAACCTAGAATTGTTGGAAACCATATAGGAATACATCCAATATTTACTTTAATTGCAATGTATACTGGATTTAAAATTTCTGGAGTAATAGGACTATTTATAGGACCAATTATTTTAATTATTATAAAAAATATATTTAGTGATATATTAGATAAAGGAGTTGTAAAATCAATATTCTCAAGAGATTATTCATAAAATTAAAGCTTGCTTCATACTATTGTAGTATGGAGGAAGGGTTAAGAAAAGCCCTACCTTGTTTATAAAGGAGGCTTTTTATGTTTGTGCGTAATTTTAAAGTAAATGGAAAACTAATTTTTAAAATAGTTATATTATTTATACTAATATTTATAATGTGTGGTATCGGAATATCAAGAATTTTTACTAATAATGAAAAAGTAACAAATAAAAATGACACTATAACAAAAAGTGATATAAATACCATATCTGCAAGAAATTATACAAATATATTAAAAACTGTTCATGAAAATTTGGATACATATATAGGAATGAAAATAAAATTTACAGGGTTTGTATATAGATTGTATGATTTTTCGGATGACCAATTTGTTTTAGCAAGACAAATGATTATATCTTCAGATATGCAAGCTGTTGTAGTTGGATTTTTGTGCCATTTGAATAATGCTAATCAATATAAAGACGGATGTTGGGTAGAAGTAGAAGGTACTATTACAAAAGGAGATTATCATGGAACAATTCCAGTAATTGAGATACAGAACATAAAAGAAGTAAATACTCCAAGTGAAGAATATGTATATCCGCCAGATAAAAATTATATACCTACATCAGCAACATTATAAGAAAAAAAATTGACTTTTATGTAAATATGCAGTAAAATAATAAATGAGTAAATTGAATGGTCGCGTATAGCAAGGTCGAAAGACAGCGTACGAGGAAAGTCCGGGCTCCATAGAGCAATGATGCTGGATAACGTCCAGTGAGGGAAACCTTAAGGAAAGTGCAACAGAAAATAACCGCTTATATAGTGTTTAGCACTTTAGTGTTAAATACTTATATATAGTAAGGGTGAAAAGGCGAGGTAAGAGCTCACCGCTAGTAATGGTGACATACTAGGCTGTGTAAACCCCATCTGGAGCAACACCGAGACTAGAAGGTTAAGACTGCTCGTCATCTTCTTAATTTGGTGGCTTGAGACATATAGTAATATATGTACTAGATAAATGGCCATTCTAGACAGAACCCGGCTTATAGATTTACTTATTTATAATATTTTATAATTTCGCCCAATAGGGACGCCCCTTTTTGGGCGATATATTAATTTAAAAATGTTGGGTATCCATTGTTTCCTGATTTCCATTTTTTCCGATTTTCATTTTTTTCATTGTTTTTATCATAAAGTTTTTCCTCCATTTATAGTATTTATCACACTGCAAAACAAAATGTTTTATAATGAAAAATGAAATTTTTTAATTAAATTTATATAATTTAATTAAAATTTTTGCCCTTATTTTTATATTTAACTTTTGATGTTTTAAGAATTCGCCCAAAAAGGGGCGTCCCTATTGGGCGATATATAGTCATAAATATTGAAATATAATAGTTTACATGATATAATATAGAACAGTAAGGGTTTATGTGACTTTTATTTTTTAAAGAAAGGTTGTGAAACTTGTGACAAATCGTGTCGTGACCGAGATTATCGGTTTACAGTACGGCGATGAAGGCAAAGGCAAAGTTTCTTGTTATGAAACAGCTGATGCAAAACTCGTAATACGGTCAACAGGCGGAAACAATGCGGGGCACACTGTTGTCTTTAATGGACGAAAGTTTGCATTGCACTTGATTCCTTCTGGCGTAGTTCGCCAAGATGCCATTAGTATTTTGGCTCCTGGCATGGTAATCGATCCGAGCGTTCTCATTAATGAAATGAGAAAACTTCAAGATCGAGGGATTAAATTGACCCCTCAAAACCTCATGATTAGTGATAGAGCGCATGTTATTATGCCTTATCACAAGTACATGGATGAGTACAAAGAGACACTGAAAAAACATCCTGTCGGAACAACGAAAAGTGGCATTGGACCTGCATATGCAAGCAAAGCAGATCGTATTGGTCTGCGTATGTTTGATATTGTTTCTGGAAATTATGAAGGAATGATTAGAGAGGAGCTTAACACTTTTCCAAAAGGACTCTTTGATATGATTTTCTTCGAAAATTCCATGCTGGAAAAGGAAGGTTACATCCATACAATTTTACAGCAGTGTGAGTATTATAAGGAGATGCTTGCTCCTTATGTCTGCAATACTCAAAAGGTTGTGAATGAAGCAATCTTGGGTAATAAAAAAATTGTTTTGGAAGGAGCACAGGCATATAGCCTGGACATTGATCACGGCGATTATCCTTTTGTGACTTCGTCAAACCCTAACGCTTCTGGTACTGCTTCTGCAGTTTGCATTGGACCTAGATCTATTGACTCCGTAATTGGGGTTATCAAAGCCTATACCTCAAGAGTGGGAGAGGGTCCTTTTGTAACTGAACAGAAAAATGAAGTAGGAGATAATATCAGAGAGCTTGGACATGAGTTTGGAACTACCACTGGTAGACCAAGAAGATGCGGATGGCTTGACCTTGTACAAGTAAGAGATGCTGTAATTGCAAACAGTGTTACTTGCTTGGCCGTCAACCATGTTGACACAATTGGAAAACTCCCTGAAATTAAAGTCTGTGTAGCTTATTGTTACAAAGGTCAAGAAGTGGACTATTATGTTCCTATTGACAAAGAAAACGTAACACCTATCTACAAGACGTTTAAGGGAGGATGGACAATTTCGGAAAACTGCAAGTCTCGTTGCGACTTACCCAAAGGTGCAAGAAATTACTTACAGTTTATCGAACAGTTTACAGGTGTTCCTGTTTCATTTATTGGAATTGGGCCGAGTAATGATGATGTTATTCACTAAATTTATCGCAAGTTACATACCTTACTAAAAAAGGCTCCATAATTGGAGTCTTTTATTTTTATGCTTGCATTATTTACTTTAACTATTAAGACTAATCTTTTATTTTATTGAAAAAGTTTGTAAGAATACATTTTTATGTTATTTAAATATTGTACTTTTTGGATTTTCAATATATAATAGATATGTTATAATTATTCTTGTTAAATATACAAAGGAGGGATATTTACAATGTCTTTTATTAATAAAATAAAAAATGAAGCAAAAAAGGAAATTAAGACAATTGTATTACCAGAGAGTGATGATTTAAGAATTTTAGAAGCTACAGAGATGATTATACAAGAAGGATTTGCAGATATTATATTAATAGGAAATCCAGACGAAATAAATAATATTGCTGCGGAAAATAATATTAATATTTCAAAAGCAAAAATAATTAATCCATCTACATATAGTAAATTTAGCAAATATGCTAGTGATTTATATGAATTAAGAAAAGCAAAAGGAATGACGTTAGACCAAGCCAAAAATTTACTAATGAATAATAGTAGATATTTTGCTGCTATGATAGTAAAAGAAGGAGATGCAGATGGATTTGTATCAGGTGCTTCACATCCGACATCAGATACTTTAAGACCAGCACTTCAAATACTAAAAACAGCTCCAGGGACAAAATTGGTTTCAGCATTTTTTATTATGGATTTACCAGATAAACAATATGGAGAAAATGGAATTTTTGTATTTGCTGATTGTGGGTTAAATGAATATCCAGATGCAGAAGCATTATCAGAAATTGCAATATCATCAGCAAAAAGTTTCAAAGAATTAGTTGGAGAAGAACCTAGAATAGCAATGCTTTCATATTCAACACATGGAAGCGCAAATTCTCCATTAACAGAAAAAGTTATAGAAGCAACCAAGTTATTAAAGGAAAGAGAACCAGAATTAATATGTGACGGTGAAATACAATTAGATGCTGCTATAATACCAGAAGTAGCAAAATTAAAAGCACCAGATAGCCCTTTACAAGGAAAATCCAACATATTAATATTTCCAGATTTAGATGCAGGCAATATTGGCTATAAATTAACACAACGCTTTGGCCATGCAGAAGCTTATGGGCCTCTTTGCCAAGGAGTCTCAAGAGCTGTAAATGATTTATCAAGAGGATGCTCTAGCAAAGATATTGTGGGAGTTGTTGCAATAACAGCATTGCAAGCTAGAAATATAAAATAAAGATTTTATTATTTTGGATAAATTTTTGTTCAAAATTTATATAAATTAATTTAACAAATTCTTATAATATTGTTAAATATGTAGTAGATTGCTACAAAAAAATATTGTATAGTTATCTATACTAAATGTATTAGGAGGAAAAAATGAAAATTTTAGTTTTAAACTGTGGAAGTTCTTCACTTAAGTATCAATTAATAGACATGGATACAGAGAAAGTATTGGCAAAAGGTTATTTTGAAAAAATAGGACAAAAAGATTCTTTTTTAACACATAGAGTTAATGGAGAAAAATATAAATATGAATTTTTTGCAAAAGACCATTTAGATGCATTGAACTTCGTATTAAAACAATTTACAGATGAAAAATATCCAGTTATAAAAAGTTTAGACGAAATATCTGCAATAGGACACAGAGTAGTTCATGGAGGAGAAAAATTTAAAACATCAACAATAATTAATGATGAAGTAAAAGAAGGAATTAAGGAAGCAATTACATTTGCACCACTTCACAATCCTGCAAATTTATTAGGAATAGAAGTTTGTGAAAAATATTTGCCAGGCAAACCAAATGTAGCAGTATTTGATACAGCATTCCATCAAACAATGCCTAAAGAGCATTTCTTATATCCTATTCCTTACGAATATTATGAAAAATATGGAATAAGAAAATATGGATTCCATGGTACATCTCATAAATATGTTTCTCAAAGAATTGCAGAATTACTTGGTAAACCAATAGAAGATTTAAAAATAATAAATTGCCATGTTGGTCAAGGTGCAAGTTTATGTGCTATTCAAAATGGTAAAAGTATAGATACTACAATGGGATTAACTCCACTTGCTGGTGTTGCTATGGGTAGCCGTTCAGGAGATTTAGATCCTTCAGTTGTTACATATATTATGGAAAAGGAAAATATGAAACCTTCTGAAATGGAAACAATGTTAAACAAAAAATCAGGACTTTTAGGATTATCAAAAGTATCTGCGGATAATAGAGATATTGAAGATGCTGTAAAAGATGGAGATAAACAAGCAGAATTAGCATTGAATGAATATCATTATTTAATAGCACAATATATTGCAAAAATGGCAGTTTCAATGAAAGGTGTTGATGTTATAACATTTACAGCTGGTGTTGGAGAAAATGGAATAGAATCAAGAAAAGAAATCTGTAGCTATTTAGAATTTATGGGGGTAGAATTAGACAAAGAGAAAAATAAAATAAGAGGAGAAGAAAAAGAAATTTCTAGCGAAAATTCTAAAGTTAAAGTCTGGGTAGTTCCTACAAACGAAGAATTAATGATAGCAAGAGATACATTAGCTTTAATAAAATAAAAAGGAGAAAATTAAAAATGAAAATATTAGTAATAAATTGTGGAAGTTCATCTTTAAAATATCAATTAATAGATATGAATACAGAAGAAGTAATGGCTAAAGGAACTTATGAAAGAATTGGAGAAAAGTCTTTTTTAACTCATAAGGCTAATGGAGAAAAAGATAGATATGAACATCCTGTAAAGACACACAAAGAAGCTATAGACTTTGTTGTTGAACAACTATTGAGCCCAAAATACAATACTATAAAAAGTTTGGATGAAATAGATGGAATAGGGCATAGAATTGCTCAAGGAGCTGATAAATTTAATTCATCTGTTATAATAGATGATGAAGTTATAGAAAAAATAGACGAATGTGCTGCACTTGCTCCAATACATAACAAAGCAGCAATTACAGGAATAAAAGCGGCTATGGAATCAATGCCAGGCAAGCCAAATGTAGCAGTATTTGATACAGTTTTCCATAATACAATTTCTAAAGAGAGATTTACATATCCAATACCATACAAATATTATGAAAAATATGGAATAAGAAAATATGGATTTCATGGTACATCTCACAAATATGTATCTTTAAGAATCGCTAAACTATTAAATAGACCAGTAGAAGAATTGAAAACAATAGTATGCCATCTAGGACAAGGTGCAAGTTTATGTGCTGTAAAAGGTGGAAAAAGCGTAGACACTTCAATGGGATTAACACCTCTTGGTGGAATTCCTATGTGTGCAAGGTCAGGAGATTTAGATCCTTCAGTTGTTACATATATAATGAAAAAGGAAAACTTAACTCCTGATGAGATGGAACAGATGTTAAATAAAGAATCTGGAGCATTAGGAATTTCTGGAATATCATCAGACTTCAGAGATATTGAAGAAGCTGAAAATCAAGGAAACGAAAAGGCAAAGCTTGCATTTGACCATTACGCATATAGAGTTGCCCAATTCATAGCTCAATATATTGTTTCACTTGGAGGATTAGACGCAATAGCATTTACAGCTGGAATTGGAGAAAATCAATATACAATGAGAGAAAAAATCTGCAATTATTTAAAATGTTTTGGAGTAGAAATAGATGCTTCTAGAAACAACAATTTAAGAGATGAAGGAAGAATATCTTCAGATAGTTCTAAAGTTGAAGTTTGGGTGGTTCCTACAAACGAAGAATTAATGATAGCAAAAGAAACACTAGATTTAATTAAATAATTTTCAAAATCAAACTAAATATATACAAAAACCAGCAAAATTTGCTGGTTTTTTATTTATTAAAATATTACTTATTTATATTATATTAGAATTAACATTTTAAAAATTAGCTAAAGGATTATCTTCTACAGCATGTCTAACTTGTTCATTATTAACATGAGTATAAATTTGTGTTGTAGAAATACTTTCATGTCCAAGTAACTCTTGTAAAGCCCTTATATCAACATTCCCATATTGATACATCAATGTAGCAGCAGTATGTCTTAATTTATGTACAGAATATTTATTAGTGTCAAGACCTGCTTTAAATAGCTCTTGTTTTACAATATATTGTACTGTCCTTCTGCTAATCCTTTCTAAACGTTCACTTAAAAATAAAGCATCTTCAGAACCTGGTTTAATTCCTGTTTTAGGCCTTACTAACAAATATGAATTAATTGCGCTTACACATGCCTTATTTAAATAAATAGTTCTTTCTTTATTACCTTTACCAATAACATTTAATTTATTTTCTGAAAAGATTATATCTTTAATATTTATTCCAACCAATTCAGACAAACGAATGCCACAGTTTAAAAATAAAGTTAATATAGCAAAATCTCTTTCTTTATTCCTATCATCTGTATTATTAGCTATTTCTAGCAATTTCTTACTATCATCTAAAGATAAGTATTTAGGCATTCTCTTTCCAAGCTTTGGAGACTCAAGGTTCATTGCCGGATTTTGTTCTATCATGCCTTTTTGAGCAAGATATTTAAAAAATACTCTAATACTAGCAGCCTTTCTAGCCCTAGTTGCAGGTTTACTATCAAATGTATTTGTTAAATAAAATAAATAAGCATGTATATCATCTAAAGTAACCCTGTTAATTGTATCTAACGACATAGAGCGAATATCTATAGAGTCAAGTTTTTTTTCATCTGTAAGTTTAAGATGATACATAATATATTTTAAAAATCTATTAAGATCATAGTTATATTCTTTAATAGTATTAGGCGATTTATTTAATATTGTTGTTGTATAGTCCAAAAAAGAATTTAAAAATTCTGGATTTCCTTCTGTATTTATCATATATAATTCCTTTCTTATTTTGCCACAAGCTACAAAGTAGGAGAGAGGCAATTGATTATTTATATTATATATTTTAAACAGAAAAAGTACAAGTAGTATAATTATTATATTTTCATTTTATAATATTTGTAAAAATAATATATCAATATTCTTAAATATATTATACCCCTAAAATTATTATATTTTTTAAATAAAAATTAATGATTTACAATTGATATAAAATATAAATTTTAGTTGATAAATAAACGCTTTTGTGATATAAATTAATAAAACAAATCACAATATAGAGGTAAAAAAATAAATGAAACAAGAGAAAATGAAAAAAACGAAAGATTTTTTTATAAAAGAATGGAAATGGATTATTGCATTTATCTGCTTAATAGGCTTTTTAGCATTAGCAGAAGATGTATTTAATAACGAAATCATGCAGGAAGACATTTTAGGATATGCTTTTATATCAAAATTATTGATTTCCGATACAATAACTCCAATCATGAAATACATAGCCTATCTTGGTGGGGCTGTATTTTTGACATTGCTAACTATAATATTATTTATAACAATAAAGAACAAAAAAATCGGTTTAGCAATATTAATTAACTTAATTAGTATTACTGCTTTAAACCAATTATTGAAATTTATATTTCAAAGACCACGACCAGAAGAATTTAGATTAGCAAATGCAAGTCGGTTACAGCTTTCCATCTGGACACTCAATGGTTAGCATGGCTTTTTATGGCTTTTTAATCTACTTAATTTATAATAATATAAAAAATAAATATATTAAATGGATTTTAATTTGTTCTTTAAGTATTCTAATTATCTTAATTGGAATTAGCAGAATTTATTTAGGAGTTCATTATACAAGTGATGTATTAGCTGGATTTTTTCTATCAATTTCATATTTAGTAATATATACAAGAATAGTAAAAGAAGTAACTACATAAATAAAACATTCTACTTTTGATGGAGAAAGAAAAACAAGTGGAATAAAAGCAGATGCGGATGAATTAACTGAATTAGGATTTGATGTTACAATATTATCATTAAAGGATTATTTTAATAAGAAAGAAGAATTAGTACAACAATTAAAACAATTCAATGCCTTTTATGTTATTGGTGGGAATACATTTACATTGAGACAAGCAATGTATTTGATTGGTTTTGATAAATATTTAAAAACAATAGAAAATAATCCTAATTATTTATATGCAGGATATAGTGCAGGAATATGTGTACTGGCAGCTGATGTAGCACCTGGAACTGTACTAACATTATTACAATATTGCTTGGAAAGGCAAAATCTACTATTATTAGCATAAAGAGCTTCAGAATTAAATTTAAGAGAGTTTTATAAGAAAGGAATATAGTTTGTTGCTAAAATAAATAGCTTAAATACTAGTAATAGCAAGGAGTAGAAAGATTTTACAGGTAGTACTATATATGTATGGTTTTATATTTTACTCCTACACTTTATTGCGCAAAACTTTGATAATCTGATCAGTTTTTGTAAATTTTTATAAAAATCCCAAATTATCTATTGTATATTTTGTTATTAAAGTGATATACTAAATTCAATCGAACGATTGAACGATTTATTGAACGATTGAACGATAATAGAGATATAAAATAGAAGAATATTATGGCAAGGGTGGATTTGATACAATAGAAAATAAATATGGATATGAATATAATGTTGAAAGGACAACATACTACGATGAAAAGGGAGAGATTATATCTATAAATGAATAGACAAATTACAAGGTGTATTTTTAATTTTATTCGAACATCAAAAAAAATATTGACTTTAATTCAATAATGTGATATTTTGCATAGATAAAAAGTATTAGGAGGTAGTAATTATGGAATTAAAAGGATCAAAAACAGAGCAAAATTTAATGACGGCTTTTGCCGGAGAATCTCAGGCAAGAAATAAATATACATATTTTGCTAGTAAAGCAAAAAAAGAAGGATATGAACAAATAGCTGCAATTTTCCAAGAAACAGCTGATAATGAAAAAGAACATGCAAAAATGTGGTTTAAATTATTAAATGGTGGAGAAATTGGAACAACAGCTGAGAACTTAAAAGCTGCTGCTGATGGAGAAAATTATGAATGGACAGATATGTATGCTGAATTTGCTAAAATAGCTAAAGAAGAAGGTTTTGACCATATTGCATACTTATTTGAAGAAGTTGGCAAAATTGAAAAAGAACATGAAGAAAGATATTTAAAATTATTAGAAAATGTAAAAGATGGAAAAGTGTTTGAAGCAGGAGAAGTTAAAATATGGAAATGTAGAAATTGTGGACATATTGTTGTTGGAACAAAAGCTCCAGAAGTTTGCCCTGTATGTAGCCATCCAAAAGCATATTTCGAAATTAAAGCTGAAAATTATTAAAATATAGGAAAACTATTCTTATGAGAAATATAAATTAATATGGAGGGAATTTATGAAAAAAGAATTAGTAATAAAAAGATGTTATAAATGTCAAGCTTTAGTTGAAGTCATAAAAGATTGTACTAGTGATAATTGTAGTATTAAATGTTGCGGTGAAGAAATGATAGAATTAGCTCCAAATAGTGTAGACGCATCTTTTGAAAAACATGTACCAAACTATGAAGCAATAGATAATCATATAATCGTAAAGGTTAACCATGTTATGGAGGAAGATCATTTTATAGAATGGATTGCAATGTTAGCAAATAATAAAATTATAAAGAAATTTTTATTGCCAGGTGAAGAAGCCTGTGTAATATTTCCATATGTTAAAGGAAGTAAAATTTATTCTTTTTGTAATAAACATGGACTTTGGTCAAAAGAAGTTGAATAAATATAGATAAATTAAACTTTTGGTGTGAGATTTATTACATAGAAAGGACTGTGATAAAAGTGAAAGATATTATCATTTCTGATGATATAATATATATCGGAGTAGATGATAAAGATATTGAATTATTTGAGAATCAATATAATGTGCCAAATGGAGTAGCATATAATTCATACATAATAATTGATAAAAAAATTGCAATAATGGATACAATTGATAAAAGAAGAACAAATCAATGGCTTGAAAATTTAGATAAAGCATTAAATGGCAGAAAACCTGATTATTTAGTTATTTCACATCTGGAACCAGACCATGCTTACAATATAAATACTTTAATGAAAAAATATCCAGATATAAAGTTAGTTGGAAATTCGAAAACTTTTACCTTTTTACCTCAATTTTTTGATATACAAAATTTAGACTCAAAAAAAATTGAAGTAAAAGAAGGAGAAATTTTAGACTTAGGAAACCATAAATTAAAATTCATTATGGCACCAATGGTACATTGGCCAGAGGTAATGATGACATATGAAGAAAAAGAAAAAATATTATTTTCAGCAGATGGATTTGGTAAATTTGGAACATTAGATACCAAAGAGGATTGGGATTGCGAAGCCAGAAGATATTATTTTAATATAGTTGGGAAATATGGTTTACAAGTACAAACATTATTAAAAAAAGTTATGAATTTAGATATAGAAAAAATTTGTCCTTTACATGGACCAATACTAAATGAAAACTTAGTACATTATATTGAAAAATATAATATTTGGAGCAGCTATAAGGCTGAAAGTGATGGTGTGTATATAGCTTGTGCATCAATTCATGGAAATACATATAGTGCTTGTGAAAAGTTAAAGGAAATCTTAGAAGAAAAAGGCATAAGCAAAGTAGTTTTATCGAATTTATCAAAAGAAGATTGGTCAGAAGCAATAGAAAATGCATTTAGATATGGGAAAATTGTATTTGCTTCTTCAACATATAATATGGAAATATTTACTCCAATGAGAAACCTATTATTGAATTTAAAAGAAAAAAATTATCAAAATAAGATTGTTGGATTGATCGAAAATGGAACTTGGGCACCAAATTCTGCAAAATGTATGAAAGAGATATTGAACACAATGAAAAATATAGATATAATAGAACCAGTAGTTACAATTAAATCCAAACTTTCAGAAGAAAATTGTTTGCAATTATATAAAATGGCAGAAGATTTAATAAAAAAATAAAAAGGAGGTGTGTACTATGAAATATAAATGCACAGCCTGTGGATATATTTATGATGATAATGTAGAAGCAGTAAAATTTGAAGATTTACCAGATGATTGGGTTTGTCCTTTATGTGGTCTTGGAAAAGAATTCTTTGAAAAAATAGAAGAATAAGAAATGATTTAAGAGTTTAATTTAATAATGAAATTAAACTCTTTTTACAATAAAATCAGGTAAAACTTATAAATACTTGGATTTTAGATACAAATTACAATAAGTAAATCAAAATACTTTAGCAAATATTACAAAAATTAAATAATAAAAATGTTATACTATGGTTGAACGATTGAACGATTAGAAATGGAGGTAAGTAGCATGAATGAGAATGAATCAATAGAATTTAAAGAAAATTATACAGAAAAAATATATTATGTAGGAATAAAAAATGGCAGACAATAAAAATAGTAAGTTATCGCTCAAATTATCTTTCTAATTATAAAAAATTGAGTAATAA
>OLSB01001142.1_pt1 | contig 27445 bp, 27 predicted proteins | sample 1672071 | NCBI WGS metagenome assembly OLSB01 (sample SAMEA3136642, study PRJEB25190) | human gut metagenome | biome: human gut; feature: human-associated habitat; material: faeces | place: Austria | collected 2013 | reverse complement strand
TTCTACATCAAGAGGGCTCTTTTTTCTATTGTCCATTTTTTACGGACTTGTTCAGCGGTATGCGACCCGTTCGTAAAAGACGGCTTTGCCTACACAACAGAACCGTTTCTTGTCAGGCTCCCCGGTAAAGATGCCTCCGGAGGAAGCGCAAGTCACGTTAGCGCAGAGCCGAAATTTTCAAAGGACGATATTCCGCCCTCACCGTCCGATAAGAAAACGAACCGAAAAGTAATAAAAATTTGGAGAAACGACGAAAAAGCACTTCGCCCCGACAGTGTGGAGATTGAGCTTCTTAAGGACGGAGAGATTTACGACACCGTGATTTTAAGCGGTGACGGCAACTGGAGATATGAGTGGAAGAATCTGCCGGAATTTAATGCCGACGGCACTAAAATCGTTTGGCGAGTAACCGAAAAGAATCTGAAGGATTACACTGTTGAAATAGAGCAGGACGGAATTACTTTTACTGTTACAAACACCTTTTCCTCAGAAAAGCCTCACGGAGACACCACCTCCAGAAAGGTTCAGAAGGTTTGGGATGACAAGGGATACGAACGCTTAAGACCTAAAAAAATAAAGGTCACTCTTTTAAGAAACGGAGAAGCATACGACACACAGATTCTTACGGCGGAAAACGGCTGGCAATATACCTGGCAGGGGCTTAAAAGCAAAGACTCAAACGGTGAGGAATACACATGGATGGTAACCGAAAACGCTGTTTGGGGCTACACCGCGAGCATAAGAGAAAAAGGAACTGCGTTTGTTTTGACAAACCGCTACAACAGGCCGATACTTCCGCGCACAGGTGTTTTGTGGTGGCCTGTTCCCGTTATGACTGCGCTGGGACTGTCGTTTTTGATAATCGGCAAAGCGGTTAAGAAAAAGAGGAACCCGAATGATTAAAAGAATAAATTTTTTTACTGTATTCGGCATAATTTTTTTTGCTAGGCGCGCTGACTCTTTCGGGCTACAATTTTTATGATGAATACAGAGCGGCGCAGTCTGTGCAAAATATTTTGGAAGATGCCGCAGAGCAAACAGACGAAGAAAACAATGTTGTCGGCGAACTTGTGGTGTCCGACTATCTGCTTGACCCGGAAATGGATATGCCCGTTAAAACGGTTGACGGTCAAAAATATGTCGGTGTGCTGAAAATTCCCGCGCTTTCGCTCACTTTGCCTGTTTTGAACGATTGGAGCTACGGCAAATTTAAAATAGCTCCGTGTAAATATTACGGCTCCGTTTATCAGGATAATATGGTGATTGCCGCACATAATTACAGAAGGCACTTCGGCAAATTAAAAACGCTGAAGCCCGGCAACAGCGTAAGCTTCACGGATATTGACGGCAACGAGTTCGAGTATGAAGTTACCGAGGTTCAAATATTAAAGCCGCGCGGTGTGGAGGATATGACGCAAAGCGAAGCGGACTTGACGCTGTTCACATGCACCGTGGGCGGAAGAACGCGTGTGACGGTAAGATGCGAACGCATAAAATAAGAATATCGGCTTAAATAAAAATCTAAAGAAAAATATTAAAAAATTTCAAATAAATACTTGCATTTTGTAAGATGTTATGATATCATATAATGCGTTCCGGGTGTGGCGCAGTTGGTAGCGCGCTTGACTGGGGGTCAAGAGGCCGTGAGTTCAAGTCTCGCCACTCGGACCATATAAAACCTTGAAATTCTTGATTTATCAAGCTTTTCAAGGTTTTTCTTTTATCTGCCGTTTTGCAGAAATAAGCCGAAAAAAGCAGATTTTTTGACGGTTGGTAACAAATTGGGTACATTGTTGGGCAAAAAGGAAGAATTGATAATAGGCTGCAAATAAAATTCAAAAAAACTATTGACAAATGCACTGCGAAAGTATATACTATAAAGGAACTTGAAAAACACATATCGCGGAGTAGAGCAGCTTGGTAGCTCGTCGGGCTCATAACCCGGAGGCCGCAGGTTCGAATCCTGCCTCCGCAACCAAAGACCTGTCTAAAAAGGCAGGTCTTCTTTTTGCTTATATAAGGGTTATGAGAACGACGAGCGTAGCTCGTTGGGGCGAAGCGCCGCACCGCCGCCGGTGGCGGAAGCAGGTGAGGCGCTGAGGTGAAGAAACAAGGAGAACTGCGAAGCGCACCAAGCGAGCAGGGCGACTATGTTTCTGAGGGGCAAGCAAGGCGAAGCCTTGTGAGAAGAACCCGGAGGCCGCAGGTTCGTTTCTGCCTCCGCAACCAACAGAAAAAGCCTTGATTTTGTTGATATATCAACGATTTCGGGCTTTTTTCTTTTTAAAAATTTCATAGCGCATGTGTTAAAAATCGACATAAAATATCATAGAAAACCACAAAAATGCAAGTCAACATGCAAGTCAAAACTACTCATGCTTTGATATTATTCTCTATTGAAAAACAAAATGCTTGATGATATAACATAACCGAAGAATTGAGGCTGTCTGCGAGACGGCTTTTAAAAAGCAATAGGGTCAGTTTTGCTAACCTAAGCGTGGCGTGCGGCGTCCGCTTTAAGACGGCCGTAAAATGTTCTAAGGCGAAGCAACAGCAAACAGAACGAAGATTAAGTATAATGGCGGCAAATTTTGTGCGTGAATATACCATAACCTCCGGCGGACCTTACTGTGACTGCGGTTACAAAAGAAAATGAAAACTTTAGCTTCTCTTTAAAATATTCTATGATTAAACATTTTAAAGCTTAAATTCTAAAAATATATATGAGGTTATATTGAATTTTTGGCGGCAATATGATAAAGTTGTAGAAGTTATAAAGGGGGGCAATTTTATGGCTAAAGGTGCAAACCAAAAAATAAAAATACTTTATCTTATGCAGATTTTACTGCACGAAACAGACGAAGAACACGGATTGACTTTGGCTCAAATATCAGAAATGTTGTCGGCTCGAGGTATTGACGCGGAGCGAAAAACGCTTTATGACGATATAGAAATTTTGCGCGTATTTGGTTTGGATATAGAAAAGCGCAAAGAAAAAAATACCGTAAAATACTGCGTTGTGAGCCGCGATTTTGAATTGCCTGAGTTAAAGCTTTTGGTGGACGCGGTGCAGTCCTCAAAATTTATAACTCACAAAAAGAGCAATGAGCTTATAAAAAAGATTGAGGGCTTTGCAAGCAAATATGACTCTCAGCAGCTTCAGCGCCAAGTGTTCGTCGCAAACCGAATTAAGGCAATGAATGAGAGCATATATTACACGGTGGATTACATACACGAAGCCATCAATAAAGACGTCAAGGTTTCATTCAAATATTTTAACTGGAACGAGAAAAAAGAAAAAGTTTTGCGCCATGACGGTAACAGCTTTGTTATCAGCCCGTGGGCACTGACGTGGGACGATGAAAACTATTACCTTATAGGCTTTGATTCGTTTGACGGAATAATAAAGCACTACCGTGCTGACAAAATGCTCGGTATTTCACTGACAGATGAAAAGCGCGACGGCGCACAGCTCTTTAAAAACTTTGATATGGCGCTTTATTCAAAAAAGACCTTCGGTATGTACGGCGGAAAAGATGAGACGGTAACCCTTCGCTGCAAAAACAGCCTTGCGGGCGTTGTAATAGACAGATTCGGCAGCAACGTGCCGATTATAATTGACGGCGACGGATATTTTAAAGTCAATGTCAAGGTGCAGATAAGTCCGCTGTTTATTTCGTGGGTGATGAATTTCGGCGAAGATATAACGGTTTTGTCACCGGATTATGTCAAACATGAGCTGGTGAAAACGGCAAATAAAATATTATCTATGTATAAATAAAAAAGCAGAAAATCGTAAATTTTACGGTTTTCTGCTTTTTTAAGTCCGTTTTATAGGACACATCTCTTGCTATAATGAGCCTGTAAGCAGCCTAAGAACAAAACAGACAGGAGAGACAGCTATGAATTTTAAAATCGGTTTTTCGGCTAAAAAAGAAAACGAAGAGACGAAAGACAATACCGAAATCAAAGAACAGGCACAATCAAGGGCGGTAAAATCTGTTGTAAGAATATATTTTAAGCACAGAAATCTTACTTGCTCTTACTATAACGATAAATTTGATTTGTACTGCGGCGACCTTGTTTATGTTGACGGCAAGCTGGAGGGATATATCGGCAGAGTTACAGAAGTCGCATACAATTTTAAAATCAAATTATCCGATTATAAGCGAGTTGTTGCCCTTGTAGACAAAAGTGTAAAAGGTACTTTTTATAACGCAGGTTCTCATTTTGTAACAGATAACAGAAATACCCTGCCGTTTGAAAAGGTTTTAACGTGGTTTTGCGCTCCCGAAAAAGAGGGCGAGGAATACTCGGCGGGCTATGATGATGCCTCTTTTAACCTTAATGACATGTCAGAGCTTAAAATAGACAGTTTAATTGCCGACAGAGGCTTTGATTATTATAAAAATAATAATGTTGCGTATTTTGAAATATCATCGGGTCACGGCAGGGCGATTGTTGAGGGCAGTAAAAACTATACAGTCGAGTTTAAATACTCTAAAAAAGGCGACATCAAAAATGCCACATGCTCATGCTATTGCAGCGGATTTTGTAAGCACATTTTTGCGGCGGTTTTGCAGCTTAAAGAAACTCTTGAAATTATTGAAAAAGATTATCCCTCAATAATCGAGAACGGCGATTATTTTGCGGCAGTCAGAAAAACGCTTATCTTTTCTTTGACTGCAGATAGCAACGAAAAAGGCAGCGTAACATTCGGATAAGTTTAAAAAATCGGTTTATGAGGATATTTGACAATATTTCAGTTGAAAAATGTTATTGTTAAAAGGCAGCACCGAGAAGGTTTTGATTTGACCGACAAAATTAAAACCGTGTCGGCAAAAGAATTTACAAACAAATATTAAAAGACGAGGTGTGAATATGAAATATTATGTACCGTCGGGTCAGTATTTGAGCTACCGAATAAACGGAGCGATACTTCTTGTGATTTCTCTTTTGGTGGCGAGCGCTATTTTATACTTTCCCGTTATCAGACCCAATTTGCAAAAGCAGGCGGAGGTTAAAGAGAAAATAGAGCAGAACACCCCCGATTATGTTTTCAGCGATATATCGGAATTATCAACCAAAGAAACCGCTTACGACCAAACGAAAAAATACGACGGCAAAGTTGTCAGTTTTACCGGCTATATCAATGAAACAGACCAAGAATTAATATCTAAGGGCTTTGCTCCCCAAAGTTATGCTATATACAATAAATCGCATAGTGATATGTACTCCGATACACCGCGCGTATATTGTGAAGTGCCTGACCCTGAAAAAACATTCTCGCAATATAATTTTAAGGATAATGACAAAGTTAAAGTTATAGGAGAGGTCTATTGGAGCGATTTGTATGTACATTTGCGATATTGTGTGATTGAGCCTTGCGATTAATAAGTTGATATTGATAAAATAAGGTTTAACTAATAAGCTGTTATGTATGAGGATTGATTATGAAAAGTAATCATAGTCTAATACTACGAACAAAACAAAGATAAGAAAATACCAAAGCTCGAATATGCCGCTTTTATGCGATTTTGAACTATGGCGTAACGGCGTGGGAGCGTGTGCAAAAACCTTGGGCAGCAATGAAAAAGGGAGCGTAACATTTGGATAATGAAGGAGATATTATGTTTAGAAGTTTGATTTATGAAAGATATGTGGGCGTCTATGCAGAAAGTGATGAGATTACGGTTACTCTCAATGGGGAAAAAGCTGTTATTATAAGAATACACAGTGAGTTTGCAGATTCAAATATTATTAAAAAAACACTCCCGACAGATGAATTTGTCAGTATATTCAATTCGATAAATATATTTGCTTGGAAAGATGAATACTATGCTCCGATTATGGATGGAGAAAGTTGGTCGCTGAAATATTACACAGATGACGGAAAATGCAAAAAGGTAAAAGGGTCAAACGCATATCCGAAAAATTACGACGAGCTAATCGAATTGTTATTTTAAATTCAAAATGCACCTTAACCATAATAAATAATGTTGTCGAGTCTTTTTATCGGGGAACAAAGACGTGCCGCGCAAAATTTTCTAGGAGAGGCAAAAAGTTCTTGTGTTTTTGATTTGTTTATGATATTATTTATCTGTTAATGTTTCTACAATATATAAGGGGCATAGTGTTATGGATAAAGAAAACAATAAAGGCGCGGTGGGGAAAAAGCAAAAGCCCGTGAACAAAAAGCTCAAGTTCATATGGTTCGGCATATCGGTTGTCATTTTTGCGATAGGTCTTGTGCTCGCAAAGTGCGGCATTTCTTTTGAAAATTATGCTCTTAAAGCAATATATGCGGTTGCGGTGCTATTCCCGATGATTATTGCGGCGCAAAAGGTCAGCTTTGAGCGCATTGACCCCGAAACCGGCAAAAAGAATGTGCCGGCATATATGATGTATTATCTTTGCATAATACTTTTTATAGTTTTTATTCCCATAATTTTCTGGGTAAATCAATTTATGTCACTTTAAAAAGAGGAGCTGCATTTACTGCAGCTCCTTTTTGCTTAGAAAAATCTTTTTTTAGGCGGGGGAGGCGGCGCGTCGGGCACGCAGTAGTCAACGAGAATAGTATCTTCGCCTATTACAGATACCTTATCCCAAGGTATTCTTGTGTCGCAACCCTTGCCGAACAGCTTGTTTCTTGAGTAAATGACAAGGCATACAAGTTTGCCGCTGCAAGTGTCGATTTCAACGTCGTCAACATTGCCGAGTCTGCACCCGTCGGACTTGCAAATTACGTCTTTGTTTCTGAGTTCAGCAATACAGCAGCCCATAAAAATATCTCTTCTTTCTCTTGTAAAAATTTCACTCATGTGATAGAATACATCTATAAATATTCGGAAAGGTTGATTTTTATGAAAAAGATTATATCTGTTATCCTTTCTGTCGCAATGGTGCTCACCTGCTGCGGCCTTTTTGCTTATGCAGACAGCCCCGTTCAGGCAAAGGAACAGCCTGCATCTTCAGCTGTGACAGACGTAAACTCCGAGGTTATGGAGCAGATAAAAACCAATGCACATTTCGACGATATTCTTCGTCCGCTTAAAAACCTTAACTTTTCTTCTCTTGACGCATTCACCGCGTCGCTTGTTAAGGTTATGTACGGAGTAGTTGATTTCCTTATTGATAATATCGTGGGTATTCTTAACTTTACGGTTCCCTCCTATGACTTTATCAATGCCGAGGATTATAAATCCGAGAACTTTTACTCCGGCACGGATACATTTCTTTCGGAGCCCGCCGCAGGTGCGGTTTGGAGCCTCGGTTATTCGAGCGCGTCTCTTCAGACAGGCAACGAGCTTGACGGTAAGCACTATGTCGGCGGCAGCCTTTCGCTTGATAAATCCGCAACAGCTATTTATGACGATCAGCGCGTTCGCGTAACCTGCCTTAACGACGGCAGCGGCAGAGGCACTGTTGCATTTGCAACGCTGGACGCTTTCGGTCTTTCACTCCCCGATGTTCGTGAAATTCGCTCAAGACTCACATCTTTTGCAAAGAACAACGGCATTGTCAGCATCAATATAACCGTTCTTCATCAGCACAGTTGTGTTGATACTCTCGGTATGAACGGCAACCTTATAAAAATGCTTTTCGCAAACACGGCAACGAACATCTATAACGGCATAGCCGGCACAGACGCTCCGCTTATCAACGGTCAGAACAAAGAATTTATGGAGAATTTGTTTACCGTTACCGCAAGAGCCATAAGAGAAGCTTATAACAACATGGAGCAGGGCACTATCTATTATTCCGAGATAGACGCGGACGCGTATATCCGCGACAAGCGTGAGCCCATGGTTAAAGATAAGTACATACACCGCTTCCGTTTTGTTCCGGCAGACGGCTGCAAAGAGACATGGCTTCTTAACGCCGCTATTCACTGCGTAGGCCACGGTGCGGCCGGCACAACAATAACGGGCGACTATCCTTATTATATGGAGCAGGTCATAAACAAAGAAGCAGACGCAAACTTTATGCTCATTCAGGGTGCGGAGCTTGCAATAAGCAGCGATTACTCCCCGGTAGACGAGCAGACCAAGGATTTGACGAGGATTGAGAGACTTCAGGTTTACGGCAACGCGCTCGGTGAGCTTGTTGTGAACTCAGATGCAAAAGAGACTGTCGTTGAGCCTCTTTTGAACATTCGCCATGAAGAGTACAGAGTTCCCGTTACAAACGAGATACTCATTTTTGCCGCAAAGCTCGGCGCAGTTACAAACCTTGCGGTTTCAAATAATAAGAGAGATACAGACCTTGAGGTTGTCACCGAAATCGGATATATGGAGCTCGGCAAAGACCTTGCGGTTGCAATAGTTCCCGGTGAGCTTGAGGCGGCTCTCGCTTACGGCGGCTGCCTTGATAAGACCAACTCTTACAGAAATGAGGATTGGACATATCCCTCAATGCAGGAGATGGTAGGAAACAGCAGAAAGCTCCTTGTTTTCGGCCTTGCAAACGACCAGATAGGTTATATTCTTGAGGATAACGATTACAGCAGCATAATCTCCGGTGTAAATGAAGAAATCGTCGCAACCGGATACAAAGCGGGTTCAACAACGGTTACCGCATTTCAAAAACTTGTTGATTCAGTTAAATAACAAAGAGGTTCAAAAATGGAAGTAAAGATTTTTAACAACGCCGAGGAGATTGCTTCTGCCGCTTCGGAGATGTTTATTAAAATAATAAACAAAAAGAGTGATGCTGTTCTCGGCCTTGCAACAGGCGCGTCACCCGTGCCCACATATAAAAAACTTATTGAGGCTTATAACGAAAAGCGCGTCAGCTTTAAGGACGTAAAAACCTTTAACCTTGATGAGTATTGCGATTTGCCGAAAAACGATAAAAACAGCTACTATTTCTTTATGCACGACAATCTTTTTGATAAGGTTGATATTAAAGAAGAAAATGTCAATTTTCTTGACGGCAACGCAAAGGATTGGGAGCAGGAGAGCAAGCGTTACGCCGAAGCAATCAAAAGCGCAGGCGGCATAGATATTCAGCTTTTGGGCATCGGCACCAACGGACATATCGGCTTTAACGAGCCTGCCGACGCTTTCACAGACGAAGCGTTTAAGGTTGCTCTCACTCAAAGCACGATAGATTCAAACCAAAAATATTTCGGAGATGTTCCGATGCCGAGATATGCTCTTACAATGGGTATAGGCTCAATAATGAGGGCAAAAACCATACTTCTTATCGCAACCGGCGAGAGCAAAGCGCAGGCTGTTAAGGGTATGATCAAAGGAGAGGTTACACCTAAACTCCCTGCCTCTGTATTAAATGAACATAAAAATGCCATAATAATGCTTGATAAGGCGGCTGCAAGCCTGCTTTAAATAAAAAGCAAGAGGCGATTTTATGGAATTTAAAGGCTCCCGAACCGAAGCAAACCTGATGGCGGCATATGCCGGCGAAAGTCAGGCGAGAAACAAATACACCTTTTATGCAAAAAAGGCGAGGGACGAGGGCTACGTTCAGATAGCGGAGATTTTTGAAATCACCGCCGAGAACGAAAAGGCGCACGCGAAGCTGTGGTTTAAAATTCTTCACGGCGATGAAATACCGTCGACCCTGTCTAACCTTAAAGACGCGGCGGCAGGCGAGAATTTTGAATGGACTGATATGTACAGCGGCTTTGCAAAAGAGGCAAAAGAAGAGGGCTTTGACAAAATAGCTTATCTTTTTGAAGCCGTGGGCGAAATCGAAAAAGAGCATGAGGAAAGATACCGCAAGCTGATAGCGGATATTGAGGGCGGTCTGGTCTTTTCGCGTGACGGCGATACTATTTGGCAGTGCATAAATTGCGGGCATATTTGCGTCGGTCAAAAACCGCCCGAGGTTTGCCCCGTGTGTGCACATCCAAAGGGATATTTTAAAATTAAGCCTCAAAATTATTGACGGCAAAAGCGCTTACAGGCAAAAATGTCTGAAAGCGCTTTTTTATAAGGAGAATTATGTTTAAATTTGTTTTAATGGACCTTGACGACACTTTGCTGGATTTTCATTCCTCAGAGGCGTGGGCTTTAAAAAATGCGCTGTCGTCACTTGGGGTTGATTCGAGTGAAAAAACCGTTGCACGTTACAGTGAGATAAACGACTCCCTGTGGAAAAAACTGGAGCAAGGCAAAATAACAAGAGAAAGACTTTTAGTTGAGCGGTTTGAAATTTTGTTTTCGGAGCTTGGCACCGACTGCTCGGCACACGAGACATGGAAAATGTATGAATCGTACCTTTCTAAAACGCATTTTTTTGTGCCGCACGCAAAAGAACTTTTAGAAGATATATATAATGAATATGAGCTTTACATAGTCTCAAACGGAACGGCGAGCGTTCAGCACGGAAGAATTGCCTGCTCCGAGCTTTCAAAATATTTTAGAGGAATTTTTATTTCGCAGGAGATAGGGATTAACAAGCCGCAAAAGGGATTTTTTGATTATTGTTTTAATGAAATACCCGATTTTTTAAAGGAAAAAGCAATAATTGTCGGGGACAGCCTGACCTCGGATATAAAGGGCGGCAACAATGCGGGAATACAGACTTGCTGGTATAATCCGAGAGGAATTAAGTGCCCCGATGATGTAACGGTCAACTACGAAATAAAAGATATTTTGCAGCTGAAAAACATTCTCAAATAAAAAACACCGGCAAGGCTTTTTACAGCTTTGCCGGTGTTTGCACTTTTGATTATTTGTGAACGTTAAGCGATATTGTCTCGTCTGAGAATTCAAATGCAGATACTGCGGTGCGAACTCTTATACCGTACTGAACATCGCCCTTAATGCAGAAGTTTGTTTTAAAGCTCCATATTCTCTTTCCGTCAATGTCCTTATAAGATGCGTTGGCCGAAGAGTATGTCCATGTGTTTCCGTTCAAATAAAGCTGAACTTTAAATACATCTGTTCCGGTAACTACCGTAACGTCATGTAAGCCTGCTTTAAGTGAGCCGTCATCCTGTCTGCCGTCAACAGTATATGAATATACTTTCTTATCGGGGTCTTTTTCTTTCAGCGTGAAGCTTGCAAAGTCGTTTGACCAGCCCTCTCCGTTATATTTTGCATAAACAAAATATTCGGTGTTTGAGGCATATGCCGTGAACTTGATTACCCATGTTTCTGTTCCATCACCGTTATCTGTGATGCTTAATACGCGGCTGTTGTCTCTATTATAGGTCCATGTGCTGCCCGATTCATTTACAAAACGGATTTTGGAAGCGCCCGATTTAACCGTGACGGTTATATCGGCAAACTGATTGTATGTGAAGCTTTCGGGAGCGTTTACCGAAATAACGTGTCTGTCGAGAACTTTTATCATACATACTGCGGGGATATAGTATGATGTGTCAAGATAGTCTGCCTGAACGCTGATGTAATATGTTCCGCTCTTGTCAAATGAGAGGGTAATATTTCCGTTTTCATCGGTGAATTTGCCTATGCTTGTGAGAGAGTTTTTATCTGTACCTACAAGGATTTCGGCACTCTCTATTGCTGTAGGAACAGAAAGGCTGCTGTCATAAGCAAACATTGCCGTGAAGCCTTTAAGAGTTAAAGTTATGCTGTCGCCGACATAAACTTCGGCGCTGCTCTTATCAAAGAAGAGGTACTTGTCGCTGTAGCTTCTTGTGTCGTTATAGAGGAAGTATTCCATGGAGTCGCCGGAGTTCACAAGAGTTCCGGTAATGGTTGTTCCCGTGCCGTATGCGTCTACGGGGTACTTCTGATTTTTGAAGAATCCACAGGCACTTGTCTTTTCGCCCATTATTCTTGTGATGTAGCCGTTCTTGTTTACCTCAAGGTAAGAGGTCGGGTCGTTAGTGAAATCGTCGCCGAATGTCTCTTTGTGAATTTGAACCAAAACGTCAAATGCATTAACTGTTTTGGCTGCCTCTACGGGGTAACCGAGTCTGAATGCTGTGCCGGAGGTTACCGTAAGGCTTTGATAAGGATAAATAAAGCTGTTGGCATACGAGACGCTGCCGGTGATTGTAACAATTACGTCATTCTGCTTATCGCTGAATGTCTTTATTGCCTCGTCAAGTTTTGCAGAAGCTGCGTCAAGCTCTGCGGCAGAAGCACTTGAATTTAAAACGGCGGCAGCACTGTCTATAACGGCTTTAAGTTCCGCTCTTGAACCTACGGGGTATTCGCCGCTGCCGTTGCCCTCTGAGGAAGCGTTATAAAGGTCGTTTGCTTTTTTGAGAGAATCGGTGAGCTTGCTCTTTGCGCTCAGTACCGTTACCTTAACGGTTGCAAGGCTTTCGTTATCACCGAGATCGCCGGGATCAAAGAAGAAATCAGTGTTGTCCACGAAGCTTTCGCTGTAAAATGTTTTTACTGTGAGTGTTACAACAGTGTCATTTTCGGGGGCGGTAACCTTGCCGTTCTTATCTATAATTTCGGGATGATCCGATGTCCAGCTGCTGCATATATAATAATAATTGTAGCTTTCGTTTTCGGAAAGATCGGGAAGATTGAGATTGCCCTTAATAGCGTATTCAGACGCGTTGTTTGCCTGTATTGTGCTGAAACGTGAGGCATAATCCGCGGCGTCGTCAAGGCGCTGTGTGCGTGTGTATGTGTGCATAGGTACGACAAATGTTGCATCTTCTGTTGCGGTTTTACCGTTGTATGTGAGCTGAATTTCAGCTTCATAAACAGCTCCGCCGTAGTCTTCGTCTATCATGTTATAGCTTACGGAGTTGTAGTCAATAGTTCCGTCTTCTTCAATAACGGAATAGTCCTCGTCACCGTCTTGGTCTTTGACGGATATAAGCGAAACACCGATAAGCGAGCCTTTGTCTTTTATCTTTTTGCTCAAAAGCTTTGATATTGTTGTGTTTACGTTAACATCGTCAAAGTCTGAGTCAACGTCCCATGTTACGCATTTAAAATCATAATCATAGCCCTGTGAGCCCGTGAACTCGCTGAGGGTTATGCCCTCGCCGGATTCCGAGAAAATAATGTCACAGGCTTTTTTGAGTACGGTTTCAGCTTCATTTTTTAATGTTATTGTTAAAACGTAGCCCTTGTTCTTTAATGATGTGTCGGTTGAATTGAATGTTGAGCTGACTGTTTCATAGCCGTCTGCCGAAACAGTGTATCTGTACTGACCCGAGGGAATATTATATACTCCGTTTTCGTCCGGGAGTATCGGATCGCCGTATGCGCCGGAATATCCGTTCTTTTTAAGAACAACTTCGGCATTTGTGCTTTCGGGCAATACTTTTATTTTAATGGGGTAGAGTGTTTCTGTGAGCTGAACGGGAACGGTTATGTCGGCACCCGATACGGTGAATTCACCCGAAGCAGTCTGCGAACCGCCGCTGTAAGATATCGAGTAGAGATATGTGCCGTCTTTAAGCTCATAGTCATAAGTGTCGTAGCCGTATTCGTCTTTTACGCTTTCATACGTTGTTGTTGAATCTGCCGATGTTACTTTAATTGCCGCAGATGCAGTCGAATTGCCGTTTGCAAGCTTAACCGAGAAAGAAGCCTTGAAGCCCTCGGTAAGAGTAACGTTTATTGTGCCGTTTTGCGAAACGGTGAAATTCTTTGTTACGCGGATATAACCCGGTGCAGATACTGTGTAGGTGTATGTTGTTTCTGCTGTGAGGTCATAGCTTCCGTCATCTTTTGCGGATACCATAACATTTCTCTGATTTTTTACAAGAACAGAAAAATCTGCGATTTCTTTTCCGCTTTCATCCGACGCCGAGAACTTGGTATTGTATACCGGAAGCTGAGCTTTTATGAGGAGAACAAAGTCTCTTGTTCCGACTTCTGTTCCGTCGCTCTTAGATTTAAGAGTGAGGGTCACAGTAACGGTTTGGTCGCCTGTTTCGGCGCTCGGATGAGTAATTTTTGCGCTTGCGCTGCTCGAATAGTTCGAGGTTATCTTTGCAAGCGATTCATCACTGCTGGACCACTCTGCGGTGTAGAGCTTGCTTGATGAATCTTTTTTAAGAGTAAGCGATGTTTTGCTAAGCGGTATTATATATTGACCGTCATCGTTTTTGGTCGTTGAACCGTAGGGGTCAATTGCTTTTGCATATGCAGAGTCGAGATAACTTTCGATTTCTTCTGAATTTGAAGCAAAAACCTGTGACGAAAAGACGCTGAATACCATAAGCAAAGCTAAAAGTATAGAGACTGATTTTTTAATTCTTTCGGTCATTTTAATTCTGCCTTTCTTTAAAAATATTTTTATGCCGACTTTTTAAGATTCACCCGCTTTCTGCTTTTTATGGGCTTCCCGGCTTATGATTTTCAATCAATCACGGTGGCGGCAACTGCGACGGAATTTCACCGAACTTTCCCTAAAAATCAAAATAAAAAAGCGCCCTTGTCAAAGACAAAGGCGCAGCACTTATATGCTATACTGAAAGGTACAACGAATCGGCCGCACCTTTCAGACCCAAAAGTGTTCAATCTAAAATATATCAGGTAACCCGGCTTATGACATAAAAGTCAATCACGGTAATGGCAGTTGCGACGGATTTTCACCGAACTTCCCTCTGAATATATTCGATATTCAATTTCAAACAGATTTTATCACATACTCAGATTAGCGTCAAGTATTATTTGTTTTTTACTCTGAATACGCGCACGCCGTGCGGAGCTACGGTGTCGGCTATGGCATAGTCAACTGTTCTTACAGTGCCTTCCCACAAATCCTCAACCTCATATTCGTCCGCTTCGGTGAGGGCGACATAATCAAGCTCTGCAAGCTCGCCCGTTTTCAGCGCAAACAATTTTTCTCTGCTTGATTTGTTAAAGAAGCAAACTGCCGCGTCGCCGTTTGAGAGCGGTTTTATAAGAATATCTCCGCTAATGTCGGTGCGTATTCTTCTGCACTGGGCGCCGAGCTCGTCTTGGTCAAGGGCAATCAGCTTTTTGTTTGTCACTAACTTCAAAATTTCGTTTTCGCTGTCCGCCGTGCCGTCCGGCAAAACAAATTGTCTGACGTCATTGCCGAGAATAAGAGGCGCCGCCATCATGCACCAGAGCGAAAAATGGCTCTTGTTTTCTTCATATGTTAAGTTGCCGTTGCCGACCTCGAGCATATCGGGGTCGTTCCAGCCGCCGGGTGAGGCATATTTCCACAGCTTAACATTAACCTCATATATCGCAAGGATTGATGCCCAAAACGGTTTTATATCAGGGGTTGTTCTCCACAAATTTCCGGCAGAGCCTCCCCATATCCACGGCATATTAAAGCCCCACTCGCAAATTGAGAAAACAATCGGCTTTTCTTCGGTGCCGTTCTTTTCGGCAATTTCTTTGCTTGCCTGCTTTAGGCATTTGCCCATGTGTCTGTATTGCAGTGCCGAACTGTCCATAACAGAGCCGACGGGGTTATACATTTTTATGACATTTTTGCCTTTTTTGAGCTTTACGTTTATATGGTGTTTGCCCACCGCATGAACAAAGTCCGCCTGAGGAAAGTCAACAACATAATGAGTGCGGTCGTTAATATCCATTTCGAGGTGCTTTGCGGCGCGGCTTCTTTTGCGAACATAAAATGTGAGAGAATATGTGCCGTCATCGGGAACTTCGACTTCGTCAAAAATAATTACTCCGCAGCCGTAAGAAAGCCCCGTTACATAATTGCCGGATGTCAGCGAGCCGTCGTTTAAAACTCTCGCGTCACCCTCAAGTATTGCGTCTTTGGCATAGTAAACATTTTCGTGCTCCATATTTTTGTTTATAACAGAAATTTTTTCAAGCTGAGGAGCAATTCGCGACATATAAACATGGTGGCAAAAATCATATTTAAAATATTCTATGCCCCATTTTGCAAAGGTGCGCGCGTCTGTAAGCTCATGACCGAGACTTGCAGGCATATCTTCACAAGTGAGCGTGCCGTTAGATGAGTATATGCCGACTTTTAAACCGAGGTCGTTTATTTTTTCTACAAGACTTTTTATGCCGGAGGGGAAGGTGACGGGGTCGCTTTGAAGCTCGCCGTCATCTGTGCGTACCGCGGACTGCCAGCAATCGTCTATATTGACATAATTGTATCCGGCATCCGAAAGTCCGCTGACTTTCATTGCCTTTGCAACGTCATAGATTAAATCTTCACTCACGTCGTTTCTGAAAGTGTTCCAGCTCGACCAGCCCATAGGGGGAGTGAGAGCGGCGTTGTTGCCGTATTGAGAGCCCTTTTTGAGGTTGGGCTTTACTCTTTTTGTGAGCTTTCTTGTAACCGACGACGGTTTTTCTTTGTTTTTTACCATGTATACGCCTGCGGCGGCGACGGCGGCAAGCGCGGCTATGCGTTTTTTCATTGTAAAAGCCTCCCTGAGTATGCAAAAATTGCAGCTTGTACTCATATTCACGATATATTATACAATATTCGCTGTATTCTTTCAACTGTTTTTTTGAACATATACGAGTGCTACTTTGTGCACAATAACTATTGTTTTTTATAAAAGTGGTGATATAATGATGAAAAGTTAAAACAAAGATTTAAAGAATCCGTTTTCCGCTGTCTGCAAATGAAAGAAAACTTCAAGCAAGGGGGTGGCGAATGGCTTTTTTAGACTTGATTTTCATTTGGGAGGCAGGTTAATGGATAATTTGCTAAACGAAATACTGAAAGCCGACAGCGAGGCAAAAAAGAAGCTTGAAGAAGCGCAGCAGTACAGACTTCGGCAGCTTGCCGAATTGCCGCAGGAAAAGGCAGAGATAGAAAAAGCGGCAAAAGAAAAGGCAGTCGGCGAAGCACTTGAGCGCGGCAACGGCTACAAGGCCGAGGGCGAAAAACAGCTTCAAAAACTAAAGAACAGAAACAAGGCCGCAGCACAGGCGATGGATGAACTCTTTAAGCAAAACGGAGCGAAATGGGTTGACAAAATCGTCAAAGACGTTATCGGCTGATAAAGCCAAAATATAAAAGCTGAAAGCCGGTGATATTACGGATTATTCATTAAATGCCATCATGGCAAAGTGCCGAGCGCTTTACGGCAAAAGGCTCACTCTTCAGGATTATAATAACCTTATGAACTGCAAGGGTATAAACGACATAGTTTCTTATCTTAAAACCAGAACGGTTTATTCTTCGGTTTTTGAGTCTGCAAACTCGGATATGAGTTCGTTTCAGGTTGAGGAGCTTTTGAAGATACATTTGCTCGAATCTTTTGAAAAGGTGAGCAAATACGAAATTTCCACAGGCGTTGAGTTTTATAAATATTTCATTATAAAAAACGATATTCAGCAGATTCTTCGCTTTCTGCATTTTTTGATAATAGGCAAACCGGGCGATTATCTCAAGGTTTTGCCGCCGTTCTTTAACAAGCGTTCGGAGCTTGACCTTTATAAGCTCGCCCAGGCAAGAAATTTCGGCGAAATGATAAAGGCTCTTTCGGGAACGGAATATGCAAAGGCACTTGCACCTTATAAAGATACTTTTACGCAGCCGGAGTGCTATTTAAAAATGGAGTGCTCGCTTGACAGAATAATGTGGGATTTTGAGCGCGATATAGTTAAAAAATACTCGGGCAAGGCTAAAGAGAAAATAGTCGAAATAATAGGCTATGAAAACGATATGGAAAACCTTGTCAGAATATACCGCTTAAAAAGACTTGCCGATTCCGAGACGGAAGACATAAAAAATTATATCAATCTTAATTATACGCACTTCACCAAAAAGAATATAGACGATATGCTTAGCAAAAACACGGCGCGCGAGATGCTCTCGGAAGCTTCCGAGTCATATTATAAAAAGAATTTTACCAACCACGAAAAATTTGTTTCGCTTGAGGATCTGACGCAGCGCATACTTTATGATAAGCTGCACAGAGAAGTCAGATACAGCACCGTGCCCGTCGCGGTTATGATATGCTATTTTTTCCTTGCACAAAATGAGGTAAAAAATATTATTCATATAGTTGAAGGATTAAGAAACGGAATGTCACAGGAAGCCATCGGCGCAACGCTGGTCGGCATCCTCGACTGACGGAAAGGAGGAAACACATTTGGCAATAGAAAAAATGAAGCTTGTCAGGGTGTTCGGCAAAACCGAAAACATTGACGCCTTTATAACATCTTGCTGCATCAGCGGTGATTTTCACCCGGAGAATGCCATGGACTATGTCTCGGCGCATATGGGCTACATACCTTTTTCGGATGAAAACCCCTACAATGCAACAATCCAAAAGATTGAAGATCTTGCAAAAGTATCCGGAATAACGCTTAAAGAGACGTTTAACGGCAACGAGATAATAGTTGACGAGGAAGAATCAAAATATATCGACGCTATTATCGAGAAGATGGACTCGATTTATGATGAGCGCAAAAAGATAAAACAGGATTTTGAATCTTGCAGTGATTCGATAGATAAATTCAGTCACTTCACAAACCTCGGCACGCAAATAGACGCTCTTTTGTCATGTGAATTTATGAAGATAAGGTTCGGCAGCATACCGAACGACTGTTATTCAAAGCTCAAGGCATATGATGGCAGAGAAGATTTGCTGTTTATTCCCTGTGTTCAGGATAAAAAGAGGTATTGGGGCGTATATGCCGCCCCCGTTTCAAAAATAGACGAGATAGACAGAATTTTTGCCACTCTCTATTTTGAGCGTATAAGAGTTCCGTTTGAAGAGGGAACTCCGCAGGAAATTATAGATAAACTCACCGCCAAAAAAGACGAGCTTCAAAAACAGCTTGATAAGGTTGACGCAGAGGTTCAGGAGTTTTGGAACGACAGCCGCGAGAGATGCGAGAGCATTTACGCTCACTATAAAATAGTCAGCATGGCATTTGACCTCAGACGTTACGCGATTAAAGACAAACGCACGTCAAAAGACTTTATGATGGTCGGCTGGGTACCCGAGAGCGGATTTAAGTGGTTCTGCGAGAGGGTAAACGAAGTGCCGGACACCGCGTGTGAGGTCTTTGAAGCAGACAATGACGACGAGCGTGCAAAGCCGCCTGTTAAACTTAAAAACAAACGCTTTATAAGGCCGTTTGAAATGTTTGTTGAGATGTACGGCCTCCCGTCCTACGGCGGCATAGACATAACGCCGTTTGTGGCAGTTACGTTTACGATACTTTTCGGAATAATGTTTGCGGATGTAGGTCAGGGCTTTGTCCTTGCACTCGGCGCATTCATATTATATAAATTAAAGGGAATAAAGCTTGCAAAGATAGTTGTTCCCTGCGGAATATCGTCAATGTTCTTCGGATTTATGGTCGGCTCGGTGTTCGGATTTGAAGATTTGCTCGACCCCGTTTACCATGCGATAGGCTTAGAAGGCAAACCGCTGCCGGTTATGGAGTCGATAAACACCGTGCTTTTGATTGCGATAGGCATAGGCATTGTTTTGGTTATAGTCTCTATGCTGCTAAATGTCATAATAAGTCTTAAGCAAAAGCATATAGGCGAAGCGCTGTTCAGCCAAAACGGACTTGCCGGAATTATACTTTATGTCGCGGGCGTAAGTGCCGCTGTAGGCTTTATGGCTAAAATAACGATAATCCCGACCAATATAGAGATTATCATGGCTGCAATCAGCTTGCCGATACTCTTTGTTAAAGAGCTGCTCATCGGCAAGATAGATAAGCACGATAAAGAAGAATATATGCCGGACAGTGCCGCGGACTTCATAATGCAAAACTTCTTTGAGGTCATTGAGTATATTCTTTCTTATTTCAGCAACACGGTTTCATTCCTTCGTATCGGCGCATATATGCTCGTTCACGCAGGTATGATGATGGTGTTCTTCTCACTTGCGGGCGATGAATTGAGCGTTAAGAGCGTTCTTATAATCGTGCTCGGCAACGTTATAGTTATTGCCCTTGAGGGACTTCTTTCGGGCATACAGGTATTGCGTCTTGAATTTTACGAGATGTTCAGCCGTTTCTATGAGGGCGACGGCAAACCCTTTGAGGGCATCGGAAGACGTAAAAACAGAGGCATGTTCTTTAAAATCAAAAACGCGTTTTCATCATCAAATGCTGAAAACAGCGAAGTGATAATTTCCGCAAAAAAATAACATCCATTAACGGAGGAATCAGTTATGAAAAAGTCATTTAATTTCAAAAGAATAGCAGCTATTATGCTCGTAATGCTCTTTGCATTTGCATTCTCTTTCACGGCATTTGCCGCAGGTGAAACAGATGCTCAAGCAGCAGAAACCCAGACAGAAGAAGCAAGCGAAACATCTTCAAACGGACTCGGACTTATCGCAGCCGCAGTTGTTACGGGTCTTGCAGGTATCGGCGGCGGTCTTGCAATCGCGGCAGCCGCACCCGCAGCTATCGCAGCCACAAGCGAAGACCCCAAATCATTCGGTAAATCACTTATCTTCGTTGCTTTGGGTGAGTCGATAGCGCTGTTCGGCGTTGTTATTTCAATTCTTATTCTTAACAAGGTCTGATCGCCGGGCGGCAGTCAGCAAACTGTGTTGGAGGTCAGATTATGCGCTTATATTTAATATGCGATAACGCGGATACCGCAGTGGGCATGCGCCTTGCGGGTATAGAGGGCTGTATGGTCAAGGACGAAACTGCCGCTGCCGAAGCTCTTGAGAATGCGCTTAAAGACGAAAATATCGCAATCGTTCTCATAAACAGAACGCTTTATGAGGCGTGCGAGCAAACGATAAAAGATTTTCGCAAAGCTCATTCCGTACCGATTATTGTAGAGATACCGGATCGCGGCTCAAAAGACGCGGGCGATTCGCTTGCAAAATATATCCGCGACACAGTAGGCATAAATATTTGACCTGAAACGAAGAATAACCTGCCGAACCAAGGCAAAAAGGAGGACCTTCGTGATTAACGACGAAAAAAAGGTGTCTGATTTTATAAAGGCGATAAAAGCCGAGGCGGACGCTAAATGCGAAGAAATAAAAAACGAAACCGACAGTTATATTGAGCGCGAGCTTAAAACCGCAAAAAAAGCCGCCAAAGCGAATGCCAAGACGGTTGCAGCTTCGGAGCTTTCAAAGCTCGGTGAGCAGAGCAATGCGGATTCTTACAAATCAAGAGTTTGCCAGATTAAAGAAATAGTTGCAAAGCGCGCAGAGATAACCGATAAAGTTTTTGCAAAAGCAACCAAAGAAATAATCGAGTTCACACAAAGCGACGAGTACGGCGATTTTCTTGAAAAGAGCGCAAGAAACATACTCTCTGCAATAGGTGACGACGCAGTTATTTATGTAAAAGAAGACGATGAAAAATACTCATCTCGCTTAAAGGCTTTTTGCAAAGACGTTAAAACAGATAAATCAATAATAATCGGCGGCTGCAAGGGTGAAAATACGTCTGCTTCAATGAGTGCGGACGACACGCTTGACAGCCGAATAAAAGAGCAAAGAGAAGAATTTTATTCTTATTCGGGTCTTTCAATCACAGGCTAAGGAGGGTCATTATGCAGGAAAATTTAATTTATGGCATAAACGGCCCCGTTGTCACCGTAAAGGGCAGAACAACACTCTCTATGATGGAAATGGTGTATGTAGGCAACGCAGGGCTTATAGGCGAGGTTATTCGCCTTGATAAAGACGCCGCTGTTATTCAGGTTTATGAAGAGACGTCGGGCTTAAAGCCCGGCGAGCCTGTTCGCTCAACGGGTCAGCCCATGAGCGTAACTCTCGGCCCCGGCATACTCAGTAACATATTTGACGGAATTGAAAATCCGCTTGACCTTATAGCCGCGTCGGCAGGCGCATTTATACCGAGAGGTCTGCGCCCGTTTCCGCTTGATGAAAACAAGCTGTGGGATGTTACGGTAACGGCTAAGGTCGGCGACGAGCTCCACGGCGGAGATATATATGCTACCTGCCCCGAAACGAGCAGTATAGTTCACAAAATCATGGTTCCTCCGTCACTCGGCGGCAAGGTAACCGAGGTTAAACCGAGCGGTCAATACAAGGTGCATGACGTTGTAGCGGTTATAGAGGATGAAAAGGGAGAAAAGCACGAGCTTACTCTTTGCCACAAATGGCCCATCAGAACACCCAGACCGCTTAAAGAGCGCATATCGCTCACACAGCCGCTTGTTACGGGTCAGAGAAGTATTGACACCTTGTTCCCGATAGCAAAGGGCGGCGCGGCGGCAATACCCGGCGGCTTCGGCGCAGGCAAAACCGTTACACAGCACCAGATAGCAAAATGGTGCGATGCAGATATAATCATATATATCGGCTGCGGCGAGCGCGGCAACGAGATGACTCAGGTTCTTGACGAGTTTGCAGAGATTACAGACCCCAAAACGGGCGAGCCTTTGACCGACAGAACCGTACTTATAGCAAATACTTCAAATATGCCTGTTGCGGCTCGTGAAGCTTCTATTTACACAGGCGTTACAATAGCGGAATATTACCGCGATATGGGTTATCACACCGCAATGATGGCGGATTCCACCTCACGTTGGGCAGAGGCACTGCGTGAGATTTCCGGCCGACTTGAAGAAATGCCCGCGGACGAGGGCTTCCCGGCATATTTGCCGTCAAGACTTTCGGAATTTTACGAGCGTGCGGGTTATGTTAAAAACCTTAACGGCAGCGAGGGCTCGGTTTCTATAATCGGTGCGGTTTCACCTCAGGGCGCCGATTTTTCGGAGCCTGTAACACAGAACACAAAGAGATTTATCCGCTGCTTCTGGGCACTTGATAAAAGCCTCGCATACGCGCGTCACTATCCGGCAATTAACTGGACAGACAGCTACAGCGAGTACATCGGCGACCTTTCACCCTGGTACACCGAGAATGTCGGCGAAGATTTTATGAATTGCAGAAACGAAGTTTGTGCGATTTTGGCAGAAGAAAAAAATCTTATGGAGATAGTAAAGCTTATAGGCGCGGATGTTTTACCCGATGACCAGAAGCTCACCATAGAGACTGCGCGTGTTATCCGTGTGGGATTTTTGCAGCAGAACGCCGGCGACGATATAGACACTTATGTCGTAATGCCCAAGCAGCTTAAAATGATGAGGATTATACTTTTGCTTCACCACATGGCAAAGGAGCTTATCGCAAAACAGGTTCCTCTTTCAAAAATAATTGCAACGGGTCTTTTTGACAGACTTTTGCAGATGAAAAACAATATTCCCAACGACAAGCTTGATATGTTTGACGAATACGAAGAAGAGGTAAGATCCGGCTTGTCAAAACTCAGCGCATAAGGGGGCGTTTTTATGATAATTGAATACAGCGGACTTAAAGAGATTAACGGCTCTCTTGTTGTGCTTGATAATATAAAAGACGCTTCTTATGACGAAATGGTTGAGCTGAAGCTCGGCGACGGAAGCACGCGTACCGGGCGTATAGTTCAGGTTGAGGGCGAAAAGGTAGTTATTCAGGTTTTTGAGGGCACAAAAGGTGTGTCGCTTGTAAACACAAAAACAAGATTTACAGGTCACCCGATTGAGCTCGGTCTTTCACCCGAAATAATGGGCAGAGTATTTGACGGACTCGGCAGACCCGCCGACGGACTCGGAGAGGTTTATCCTCTTAAAAAGCGCGATGTAAACTCTTCGCCCATAAACCCGGTTTCGAGAGTTTACCCAAAAAACTATATCAATACAGGCATTTCGTCAATAGACGCGCTTACCACTCTTATCAGAGGTCAGAAATTGCCGATATTCTCAGGCTCCGGTATGAAGCACAACGAGCTTGCCGTTCAAATAGTTAAGCAGGCCTCGGTTGCCGACGGTGAGGATTTTGCGATAGTTTTTGCCGCCATGGGCGTTAAAAACGACGTTGCGGATTATTTCAGGCAGTCGTTTGAAAAGGCGAATGTTATGGATAGGGTTGTAATGTTTTTGAACCATTCAAACGACCCCATTATAGAGAGAATTATCACCCCCAGATGTGCGTTGACCGCGGCGGAGTATTTGGCATTTGAGCTTAATATGAATATTCTTGTTATTCTCACGGATATGACATCTTACGCCGAGGCTCTTCGTGAGTTCAGCTCGTCAAAAGGCGAAATTCCCGGACGTAAGGGCTTCCCCGGATATCTTTATTCGGATTTTGCATCGATCTATGAGCGCGCAGGTATAATAAAGGGTTCAAAGGGTTCTGTTACGCAGATTCCGATTCTCACCATGCCCAATGATGATATAAACCACCCGATTCCCGACCTTACGGGATATATCACAGAGGGACAGATCATTTTAAGCCGTTCGCTTGACGCAGTCGGCATTTATCCGCCGATAGGCGTTCTCGCTTCGCTTTCACGTTTGATGAAAGACGGCGTAGGCGAGGGCTACACGAGAGAGGATCACAGCAAGCTTTCAAACCAGCTTTTCTCATGCTACGCAAAGGTGCAGGATGCTAAATCTCTTGCCAGCGTTATAGGCGAAGATGAGCTTTCTGCCGCAGATAAGAGAATACTCAACTTCGGCAAGAGGTTTGAGAACGAATTTATCGCGCAGGGTCCTAATGAGAACAGAACAATAACGCAAACTCTTGACCTCGGCTGGGATCTTCTCAGAATGTTGCCCAGAGAGGATCTTGACCGAATAGACGACAAGACGGCAGAAAAATATTACTATAAAAAATAATCGTCCGTGAAAGGAGATGGCGCACGGTATGGCACAGATATTTATAACCAAAAACAACCTCATGGCTCAGAAAAAATCGCTTGATCTTGCAAAGCTCGGCTATGATTTGATGGACAGAAAAAGAAATATACTCGTGCGTGAAATGATGTCTCTTGCTCAAAAGGCGGCGACTATTCAAAAAGATATAAGTGCCGCGTATGTTCAGGCATATGACGCACTTGAAAAAGCCTTTATAACTTTGGGCGACTGCACGGTTTATGCGGAGTGTATCCCGGTTGACGACTCCGTGAGCATGAAGCTCAGAAGCGTAATGGGTGTTGAACTGCCGGAGATTTCGATAGAAAAAACCGACCGCCATAATTATTACGGACTTAATGAAACAAACTCTCAGCTTGACGAAGCATATATTCAGTTTGACAGAGTTAAGTATTTGACCGTTGAGCTCGCGCAGGTAGAGAGCAATGTAATGCGCCTTGCGGACGCAATCAAAAAGACCCAAAAGCGCACAAATGCTTTGAGTAATATTATGATACCGAAGTTCACCTCAACAATAAAGTTTATATCCGATGCTCTCGACGAAAAAGAGCGTGAGGATTTCTCAAGGCTTAAAGTTATAAAAAGGCAAAAGACAGAATGATTAAAAGACCGCCCGTTTGCAGGCGGTTTTTTTTTGGCATAAATCAGCGGATTTTATCCCGTAGGGCGGTGTGTTCACACAGCAACGTATATTGCCTCTGCTTTAGGGGAGGTGGGTTCGGCGTTTGTGCCTAAGGCGCAGAGGTTAAACTCGGCGGCATGAGGACGTGAAACCAAACCTCGTAGGGCGGTGTGCCCACACTGTGCCGTTGGTGACAGCAAACCGATAGATTTCACCTCATCAGTCACTTCGTGACAGCTTCTCCTCGAGGAGAAGCCGATTGTAGCCTTCGCCCCACTGGAGAAGGTGGGGGGCGCCGAATGAGGGCAAGTCTTGCCGTTCGCTCACATGAAATTTAGAGCAATCACACCAAAAGCCACCTTGTAGGGCGGTGTGCCGATACCTTGTTATACGGTCGCTTAATTTTCCGAAATCAATATACCGGCTTCCAATATCCTCAGCTCTATGCTTACCATACCGTCGTCAAGCGCATCTATATTAAATATATCCGATAACTCAAAAACTTCTTTCATATGCTCTGTCAAGCTGTCAAAAACATATGATTGGAGCTCAATGTCGAATGCGTTATCAGATATATCAAATTTTGCTTTAACACAATATTTAGATGTCAGTTGCAGTATCCTTGATATTTTGACTGCTGTTTCGGGCTTTAATATGTATTTGTTGTTTTTTGTTTTTTCTTCATGCAGTTCCATTGCTTCTCCGATAAATTTTTCGAATTCGTAATCGTTCATAATATACCTCCGAATTTAATACTTGTTTCTTTGAGCTTACTGTGTTATTCCTCCTATGTCAATCGGTATACGTGCAAATTTTCGCTTGGTTACAGTGTAGTTTTTTATCACCTCGCTTAATCCATAATATGGGTTGTAAAATTTACTGCCAACTGTTTTTGCCTCCCTTCTGCAATTTTTACATTTTTGAGGTTCTGCAAAGCCTTTTGATTTATAAAATCTTTGTTCGTAGTCAGAAAATATAAACTCGTCTCTGCAGAATTTACAAATGATTTTTTTAGACATTTTGTTCTCTCCCAATTTTTTTGTTTCAAAAAAAACAGAAGCAGTTCAGCTTCTGTTTTTGGAGAATATTTAATTATTATCTGTGAGCTTCCCGGAATTTAGCCAACGTAGCTCGTTTGCTAAATTCTATTTGCTGACACCCTTCCATTTCTTTTTGATATTTTTTGCAATCGTCATATAGTTTATCTACTCGTTTTACAAAGCCATCATCCAATCCTTCACGCTTTTCCATCATTTCTCTGAGTTCTGCCACTTCGCTTACATAACGCTTTCTCCTATCTATGTGATAATGTAATACAGGAGTAATATAATGTTTTTGGGCTATTGATTCCACATAATCGAGCTTTTCTGAGGCATACTTAATTTTTCCCTCATCTGTGGAGAGCAATTTCTCACGAGCTCTTTTATCTCTTTCCTTCTCGAATTTTCTTCTCTGTTCTTCTCGTTCTGAGCGTCCACAAATGTACGCAAAAAAAAACAAAAACAGATAAAAATATTATTCCATAAAATATATATCTGTCAACATTTTCCTTTTCATTATACCCCACCCAAACACAATTCAATTCCATTATTATAAGAACAACCCATGGAATTTTATTTTTTAGAAAAAGTTTCACTCCCGTCATAAATGCTTCATATTCGTCAACGGAATCAAATTCATCTTTTTCTTCGCTCTTATTATTAAATTTATCAGACATAACGTACCTCCTATAAAGATCCAAGCTCTGTACTTATTTCTTCAATCGTAGAAGAAATATCTTCAAGCTTATCAATATTTTGTTCCATTATATCATATGCTTCTCCATATTGCAAACTTTCAGGAATATTTTCTAAACTATCATTTTCTTCGTCTTTAACCGAATTTATTACACTTAATGCTTGCTCTAAAAGATTTATAGCTATAAGCAAGCTTTTTCTTCTCTTGTTATTCATACGTCACCCTTATATTTCTTTAATTATTTTTGCACAATCAATAATAGTGTCCGCTGCCAAAGCTTCTATTTCATAAAAATATTACCTCCTTGCTTTTTTATTTACTTATAGGGCGCAGGTGCGTGTGAAACGCTTGCCGTGCCGCTTTACAACAGTATTGCGGCGGTGTTCGGTATTGCGCCCTGTGGGGTGCGTTGCCGTCCGCTCTTATAGCCGCGGTGTTGCGGTTGCCGTTGCGGTGTTCCGTTTGCCGTCTGCTTGTATAGCGTTTGGGGGTGGGGTGTTGCGCGTGGTGCGCTTGCCGCCGCCG